>Ga0154342_116_pt2 | contig 1081 bp, 2 predicted proteins | sample RifGroA2_FD_115870 | JGI IMG/M metagenome (GOLD analysis project Ga0154342, IMG submission 115870) | Deltaproteobacteria bacterium GWA2_38_16 | reverse complement strand
TAATCCCATTACCATGGCAACGACAACAGTTACCCTTTTTCCAGTATCATTGCCAGCCAAAGCAGTTTTCTGCAGTAGAGCATAAACAATAGCAAATGTAAAGACAAAAGGCAGTAATATTCCATAAAACCCAGGACCCAGTTCTTGTAATATTGTGAAAGGATCCCTCTGTTGCGCAAAAGCTATGTTAACTGATAGCAAAGTTACAAGTACTGCCAGCAGAATTTTAGCTTTCGTCATTGTTATTTAATTACTTTTCCTTGTTTATATAATTTATTATCCCTCATGCTTATAGGCGGCGTAAAATATGACAATTACAATAACAACGCCTATAATCCACAGAATGTTAGTAGAACTAATTCCAGCTACTTCAAATCCTATTGTTGGCCATAATATTCCTAAGACTAATAGCAGTAAAGCCAGTGCAACAAGCAAAGGAAATGTTTCTGTTTTACTTCCTTCTTTCCCTTTGAAAACTTCTTTTAATATAAGGAAAAAGAACAATGCCGCAAATATTATGGCAGCTATTCGCACGAAAGTCATCAGTCCTGAAACTAAAGGTTCATATAAAACAGCAAAGAATCCAAAAGCACCCGCAATAACAAGATTTACAGCGCTGTTAAATTTCTTTACATAACTAAGAAGCCCAAAAACCATTGCAAATACAAATATGAATGCCCCGATTGTCGGCAGCAATGTCGGGTCAATGAACTCTACCATAACTCTATTTATACGAAATAGTTAATAAATAAGATACTAACTAAATCCAAATTTTCTTGACTGTCTTTTAACTACATTTAACAATGTTTGTATCTCTCTTAATTCTCCAGCTAAGTCAGCCTCCCGTGTCCTAAGATTTTCAAGGTGAGTTTCTGTAGAACCTTTTCTTGTAGCATCCTTTAATTGTTTCCTTACAGCGTTAAGATCTGCTTGAATTCTATCTTTCTCGATGTTGAGTTCCATGCGGTTCATTGTTTCTAAATGAGCATACTTGCTTCTACCACTCTCACCAGAACTATATCCTCCGCCCCTCCCTCTTCCATAACCCCCACCTTCCCTAATGGAGAAGTGGCCGAGGAAG
>Ga0154342_112_pt1 | contig 5808 bp, 5 predicted proteins | sample RifGroA2_FD_115870 | JGI IMG/M metagenome (GOLD analysis project Ga0154342, IMG submission 115870) | Deltaproteobacteria bacterium GWA2_38_16 | reverse complement strand
GGCGATTGCGCTAGCGCCTCGTTAAGCTTAGCTACATAAGCAGCATGATGTTTAGCGTGGTGTATCTCCATAGTCTTGGCATCCACATACGGCTCCAGGGCGTCAAACGAATAAGGTAATTTAGGAAGTTCGAACATGATTTAGTTAGTTAATAGTAAAAATTAATTTTTAGGGCATTTAATACCTTTGACTGTGGGCAACAAGTCAGCCAAGGAATAACCAGCTAAGAGCTCATACAGTTTGACGTGCACTTTTTGATAACCTGTTTTAAGCTCACAAGCTACCCGACGCTCACAGCACCGACCATTATGCGTGCAACGTATCGGTTCCACTCCCTCCTCCAGTGCCCTAAGCACTTGGGTCAGCCTTAGTTTGGTCGGACTGACAGCTAGAGTATAGCCGCCTTTCTTGCCGTGCCGACTCTTGATAACGCCAGCTCGCGTAAGCGACTTGGCCACATGTTCTAAGTACTTAACTGGCAAGTGTTGTTGCTGCGCCACTTGGGTCAGACTGGCATAGCTGCCTTGCGGTATGCTTGCCAGGTAAGCCAAAAACATCAGGCCGTAATCACCACCGGAGCTTAATTTCAGCATATTCCCAGTATACCCTAACTCCTACCAAATAGGTAGGAGTAGCTGCCGTTAGTACTTTACCCAAAATACTCATTTGTTATTCACCCTATTCGCGCGAATAGGGTGAATAACAAAGCTAGCGCGCAGAACGAACTTTGTGCATAACTGGTCGCAGAAAACTCGGCTCATGCTCCACCGCACGGTACCAAACAACATTCTTTTGTCGACGATACTCAAGTAAATCTACTTGGGCTAGTAAAAGTAAGTGCTTAGATGTTGACTTTAGGGAAAGCTTAATAGCCTCAGCTATGCTGCCGACTGACCGCTCGCGGCCATCAGCCAGTAGGCTTAAAATCTCCAGCCGCTTACGACCAGCCAATACGCGAAATAGCTTAACTAGGTCTTGATAGCGCATAGTATTGGGTATATATCCTATTCTACCAATTCGCGCGAATTCGTCAATAGAGCAAAGATACGAATAGCTATAATGTCGTGATGGGGCGGGATTGGGTGATGTAGAATTTGCCCTTGCTCCAAGCCCATTCAATATCGCAAGGGAAACCATAATGCTTTTCTATCGTGAGGCAGATTTTAGCCAGCTCTTGTATTTGCCTACCCGTGAGCTTTTGTTTGCCGCCCTGGGCTTTGGTTAAATTTTTCCACGCGTTGCCGCCGCCGGGCTTGCCATATAAAGCCCGGCCCTGCTCTGATACGTTTATGTCCATCAGATCAAGTTTCTTTTTTCCTACCACATAAGAATCGGGCGTGATTTGTCCGGAGACGATGGCTTCGCCCAAACCAAAGCCCGCCTCAATAATCATTTGATTCTTATCTTTAGTAACGGGGTGCACTGTGAAAGCTATACCGGATATTTCTGATTGGATCATAGTTTGCACCACCACCGCCACTGAAACCTTAGCCTTGTGCAATTTTTTCTCATGACGGTAAAATATGGCGCGCGGGGTGAAGAGTGAACTCCAGCACTGCTTCACGCGACCCAGCAGATTCTTTTCCGTAGTGTTCAGGTAACTCTCCAACTCCCCGGCCCAAGAAGCTTGGCTGGAGTCTTCAGCTGTAGCGCTGGAACGCACGGCTACGTAAAATAGCTCGTGGCTAATGGCTAATAGCTTATGGCTTTTTATACTATTCGCTATTTGCCCTTGGCTCTTGGCTAGACTTGCATACGCGCTCATAATTTCGCGTTGCAAGTCTTGGGGCATCCTGGAATCGTGGATAAGATCACGAATTACCACTGAATACTTTTCCACTGAATTAATATCCCTATGGTTCACCTTTTTAAGCTGTGCCTCAACATCCACCTCTAAATCCGTCTCGTGCAGAAAGCGATCAAAGGCACTCGCTAGCACCACAAATCCAGGTGGCACGGGAATCTTGGCCTGGCTCATCTCGCCCAGGCTTGCTCCCTTGCCTCCAGCTAGCTGAACATCGTGTTTTGATAATTTATCAAATTTTAAAACAAAATCAGACATATGTTAATGCTAACAAAGATATGAATTTGAGTAAACAAAAATGGGATATGATAAATACCATACCCCATCTATTATTTTTTAATAACCTTGCGGTTCACTTTCGTGAATTAGACTAAAATTTGTACCATCTTTACGCTCACAATCAACATTTAGGCCATTCATTAGTACCATATCGCAATGAATTGGCACAGCATTTAAATTCGGATCACCCGGTTCAACACCAAACGAGCCATTACTGCCAAACGCTATATGACACGTTCCGTATATTTTCTCACCCTCTGATGAGCCAATATCCTTCGGTGCTTTACTTTGGCAGGCCTTGCCATTAATACCGATACCTAGTTCCGCGATTCGGAAGGCATGACCTTCAGCGTTATTACCGCTGCCTAAATATGATTTAACTGATTCAGCTAATGAATTACCTGTATTTTCTTTGAGTGGAATATTATTGACGTGAGTAATATTTCCCTCTTTCACTACAAGGGTAATTGGTCCATAATCTTCTATCATATCTAAGTTATGATTTCCTCCGATCGGCCCATCCACTACCATGAGGCCATTAGCTCCCTCAATAAACGGGCTAGTCGACCATTCTCCTATGGGAAAATTGCTGAGCTTACCTGGCTTATCAACTAAACCATCTTCGACCTCTGTTTTATCAGTACGAGGACTAAGCCACAGGTCAGTTCCTAAACCAGAGGTTATGTGAACTTTTGTTACATCTCTCATCAGTTTACTCACAATTTCTGCCCGCCGCCGAAGCACTTCAACTGATTCCTCAACCGCACCCTTAGTTAATATCTCATAGGGGTTATGCCCTTTGGTTATAGAAATTAACCTAATCCGCCGGACTTTAGCGAAAGCTTTCATTTTTTCATAGGTTGAGTCAGGCATTTTTCCTCCCAACGAGGCTAAACGTTCCGGTGTGAATCCGGACCAGCCCTTGCTAGCTGTTTGTAATAATTCCTCAGACGACAATATCTCATCAAATACCGTTTTATCGCGGATATCAGCTCTAAGGGCCGCGCCAGTTTCTTGTGAGTGAGAACGCGACATTGAAGTTACAATAAGAACGGGGCGATCTTTCATTTTTTCGCCGATTTTCTCACCAAAGGGCTCAGCGGATTTAGGCGAAGCCTTAACTATAATGCGTTCAAAATTACCTCGCGTATGCTGATCCTTATTGGTCCTTTGTTCCAATTCGTCGTTAATGGCTTGAACAAACATCGGATTTTGTTCGACAACCTTTCCGTCGGTAATAAAAAGCAAGCTTTCTTTATCAGGTACAAAATTGAAACAATCAATCACATTTTTTGCGATAAAATTAAGACGCTCTCTTTTTTCAAAGTCCGTTATTTCTGAATTAGTTTTTTCCATGGTTAACTCCTATTAATTATTTTAGTATTATTTATTTTATCGTATTTAGATTAATCCATTAACTAATATTTGTCAAGCCTTACCAATCCTACCAAAACCATTTGCCATTGCCACGCAATGTACAATGTGCCAATAAAAATCTTTTTCATTCCTGCTGCCATCTTCATAAATAACCCCCATGTTAAGGTAAGGGCAAGCCAATAATTTCCACTCACCCAAATACATTAAAGCTTTCATCCAAGCATTACCCACTAATCCTGTGGCTGGAATAATCAAACTACAACCCTCCCAAACTGCTGTTTCATACTCAAAATAGTATTCTTTGGTGTCATAACCTTTATCTTGTAAATACTTTGTTAATTGCCTATTTATTGCTGCAATCTCATCAAGTGATGAATACTTGCCCACTTTACTAGTAGGCCTAAGGCTGGACATTACTCCTATTTTTGGTTTAATACCCATTTTAACCATATACTCAATTATGCAATCCACTTCATATATTTTATCTTCCAGGGTCATGCCTTGATAAATAGAGCAGGTACTAACTGAAAAACAATAGTCTCCTTTTTGCAGTAAAGCAAAAGCAACCTTACGATTACTCGGCAAGGGTTCTTTACCAAACTGTCTATGGAACTCGTCTAAGGTAAAGGAATCTTTAACTTGCCCGCGCACTATACCATCTACCTTACCCTCTTTAAGCAATTTAATAATAATGCGACTAGCTTCATCATCATTCTCTTCAACTATATTATTAAAACCATCCACTTTAGCGCCCACAACCACTAAATCCGCAAATTCAGAAGCTTTTTTCAAGCTTTCTATTGTTTCAGGTATTGGTCTGATAATTCCGATTGCAATCTTACGCTTATTTAACTTAGCGCGTTGTAAAATTATATTAGTTAGTTCAATCATATGAATAAAATTATTTAACCTTCTTAATAATCCCATTCTTTACGTCAATTTTTATATAATTTCCATTCTTTAATACCTTCGTAGCATTTTTTGTACCTATTATGCAAGGTATCCCCAATTCACGACTAATAATAGCGGCATGGCTAGTTATTCCACCCTCATCACAAATAATCGCCTTAGCCTTTCTCATTATAGGCACAAAATCCGGCCTGGTCATAGTGGTTACTAAAATTCTACCCTTCTTAAATTTTTCAGTATGAGGATTAAACACAATCTGCACTACACCCTGAATCTGCTTAACCGGCGCCCAAGCTACCTGGCCTTTTATTTGCGAACTTTTTTTAGGCGGGAACATAGCCCGCCACAGGATTTGAGCCTTTCTGCCTGTTATAACTTGATCAATTACACGCGAACCACTCTTAACAGTCAAAAATAATGCCAAACGGCGGCGCTTTTTTAATTCGCCAACACCCGGTCTCTTGCCGCCTAAAAGCGCAGTTATGGCCTCTGGAGCAGTCAGATATTTTACCTGCCAAATACTCATGCCAAGACGCTTAGCTATTTCCTTAGCATATGCTTCCAAATACCAATCCGCTATCAAAGCTGCTCGCTTACGCTCATCAGTCCAAGCAGACCAAAAAGAAAGCAATTGGAAGGCTTTTTTAAATTTATCCGACAAACCAATACTGCGATACAACTCTACTTGCGCGGCTTTAATTCGCGCGACCTTGGTTATTAATTTATTTAAATCTTGCCTAAGCTGATGTTTGGACTGCGCTTTGCATTTTCTTTTTAGCTCTCGCCAGACATAATCTTTGGATAAAGATACCCCGGCTCGGTAATTTGAATGTAACCAAATATAATGCTCTGTGTAATCTGCTACCGCGCTTTGTAACGAACTGCCCGCCTTGCCTAAACTGGGCGATTTTCGTATGACAGAATACCACTTAATCACCAATTTTAATAAGTCTTGATGCGCCTCTTCCATAAAGCTATGTTGATGCGGTGCCGCCAAAGTGAACGCCAAATCGTTTAATTTATCGGCTGATATGTGAGGCAAATCTTTTATTAGCAAAAGCGGTAATTCTTCTGTAGTAAAGACATCAGCGCTTTCATGAACCCAGGTAATACGCCAATGTTCTTTGACTAAAAAAGAAAAGCATTCCAGTGATTTAGCCAACTGGTGATCAGACATTGTCCTCTTTTGACCGATGAAATTATTTCCCTCTTGTGCCAGCTCTTTTACTATCTTCTGCCATAGCCTATACCGTGAATGTTGAATACTTGGCAGACGCAAATATTGCCGCCAAACATAGTGCCATATCTTTAGCTTTTGGCTTTCCGGCGTTTCTTCGTAAACAAAATCTTTTTTGATAAAACAAAAAATGATATTCGGCATTTTGGGGTGCCAATATTTGGATTGATTAACAAATTCCTGCATCCACATGCAGAACAAG
>Ga0154342_117_pt1 | contig 14749 bp, 11 predicted proteins | sample RifGroA2_FD_115870 | JGI IMG/M metagenome (GOLD analysis project Ga0154342, IMG submission 115870) | Deltaproteobacteria bacterium GWA2_38_16 | reverse complement strand
TCCACATGCCCAATTGTCCCTATATTTACATGCGGCTTTGTCCTCTCAAATTTTACCTTCGACATTTTCTCTCCTCCTATACTTTTTGCTTAGAAATAATTTCTTCAGCAACATTGTTTGGAACGGGTGCATAATGGGAAGGCTCCATGGTATACGTTGCTCTACCTTGTGTAGCCGATCTCAATGAAGTAGCATATCCAAACATTTCAGCCAAGGGAACTTCCCCTCGGATATACTGCATTTTCCCTCGAGATTCCATATTATGTACCGCTCCTCGTCGTTTATTAATATCTCCAATAACATCTCCCATAAATTCTTCTGGAGTTACAACTTCCATCGACATAATGGGTTCCAATAAAATAGGCTTTGCTTTTTTAAGTGCATCTTTAAATCCCATAGATGCAGCAATTTTGAAAGCAATTTCTGAAGAATCTACTTCATGAAAAGAACCATCATACAGTGTTGCTTCAATATCTACAAGAGGATATCCTGCTAACACTCCATTTTCCATCGCCTCTTGAATCCCCTTATTCACTGCAGGAATATACTCTTTAGGAATAGTACCGCCCTTAATTTTATCAACAAAGACATATCCTTTGCCTCGTTCCAAAGCTCTCACTTCCAACCACACATGACCATATTGTCCACGACCGCCTGATTGACGAATGAATTTTCCTTCGGCTTTAGCAGAAGACTGAATAGTTTCTCTATAAGCCACCTGGGGTTTTCCCACATTGGCTCCAACATGAAATTCTCGTACAATTCGATCCACAATAATTTCAAGATGCAGTTCTCCCATTCCAGAAATAATAGTTTGCCCTGTTTCTGAATCTGTATGCATTCTAAAAGAAGGATCTTCCACCGTAAGTTTTTGAAGAGAGAACCCAAGTTTTTCTTGATCTCCCTTGGTTTTTGGCTCAATGGCAACAGAAATAACAGGATCTGGAAATTTAATAGATTCTAATACAACAGGTTTTTCTTCGTTGCATAAGGTATCACCCGTCGTGGTATACTTTAATCCTACCGCAGCTCCGATATCTCCTGCTTTAATTTCTTTAATTTCTTCTCGTTTATTAGCATGCATTTTTACAAGACGTCCGATACGCTCGCGTTTATCTTTTCCAGGGTTATACACATAAGATCCCGCAGTTAAAACTCCCGAATATACTCTAAAATATGTAAGCTGCCCTACAAAAGGATCTGTCATGATTTTAAAAGCCAAGGCAGAAAAGGGGGCATCAAACTTTGTTTCTCTCATCGCTTCTTCATCTTTACCAGGTAATTTGCATTTAACTGGAGGAATATCCAAGGGAGAAGGTAAATATTTAACCACTGCATCGAGCATCGGTTGAACACCCTTATTTTTAAATGCAGATCCACAAACAACAGGAACTACTTTAAGTCCTATGGTCGCTCTTCGAATTCCTTCTTCAATTGCTTGAGGGGTCAGTTCAAGCCCTCCCAGATGTTTATCCAAAATAGCTTCATCCTCTTCAGCAAGAGCATCAAGCATTTCAGATCGATGTTTTTGGGCCTCTTCTTTTAATTCTTGCGGGATATCGATAATCTCAAATTTTGCCCCTAATTCTTCTCCTGTCCATTTATGTGCCTTCATGTAAATAAGATCAATAATGCCTGCAAAATTTTCTTCGCTTCCCAGGGGCATATTAATGGCCAGGGGCTTTGTATTTAATTTATCTCGCATTTGTTGAACCACCATCCAAAAATCACTTCCCACTCGATCCATTTTGTTTACAAATGCAATACGAGGAACTTTATAGCGATCGGCCTGTCTCCAAACCGTCTCAGATTGTGGCTCTACTCCTCCCACCCCACAAAATACACAAACAGCTCCATCTAAAACTCTTAAAGAACGTTCTACTTCAATTGTAAAATCAACGTGTCCAGGCGTATCAATAATATTAATATTATGGTCTGCCCAATGACAACTGGTGGCTGCAGAAGTAATCGTAATTCCCCGTTCTTGCTCTTGAACCATCCAATCCATCGTGGCCGTTCCTTCATGAACTTCGCCAATTTTATACACACGTCCAGTGTAGTATAAAACCCTTTCTGTCGTGGTCGTCTTCCCAGCATCAATATGGGCAGCAATCCCGATATTACGTGTTTTATGTAAAATATCTTCTTCGTGTGCCATATTTTACCATCGATAATGAGCAAAAGCTTTGTTGGCTTCTGCCATTCTGTGTACATCCTCTTTCTTTCGAATTGCCCCGCCTGTCCCATTAAAAGCATCTGCAAATTCATCGGCTAATTTTTCTACCATGGAATGCCCTTTACGTTCTTCTGCATAACCAATAAGCCATCGGATTGCCAACGCTTGTCTTCGATCTGAGCGAACTTCCATAGGAACCTGATACGTAGCTCCCCCAACCCGTCTAGATCTAACCTCTACAAGAGGTTTTACATTTTCAACTGCTCTCTTAAAAATTTCTAAAGGTTCTTTCCCTAGATTTTTTTGTTTAATCGCTTCTAATGATTTATAAAAAATAGACTCAGCCAAACTTTTTTTACCCCCTCTATTTAATCGATTTACAAACTTGGCAATTAAAAAATCCTGATACACAGGATCTGCGATAAGTCTTCGATGAATTGTCTTTTTTCGTCTTCCCATAATTTTACCTACTATTTGGTAGCTGCTTGAGCAGCTCCGGCTTCTTTGGCTCCGTATTTAGAACGAGCCTGTTTTCTATTTTGTACCCCTGTGGTATCCAAAGTCCCTCGAACAATATGATACCGAACTCCAGGTAAATCTTTTACCCTTCCTCCTCGAATAAGCACCACAGAGTGTTCCTGTAACGCATGTCCAATTCCTGGAATATATGCAGTTACTTCATGTCCATTGGTCAATCGAACCCGAGCAATTTTTCGCAATGCAGAATTGGGTTTTTTAGGAGTCATCGTTTTTACATAAATACAAACTCCTCGTTTTTCAGGTGCTCCTCTTAAGGCAGGGGCCTTCGTTTTTCGATGCATTTGTCTTCGAGCTCTTTTTACCAATTGATTGATCGTTGGCATAGTTTTATGTTCTCCAATTTAAAAATCAAGCCGTTTTTTGTTCTACGCTTAAAGGCACTTCAGCGCCTTCTTCCAAAGGAACTCTTCCATAGGCCGTTTTTGGCATCTCAACATTAATTTTATGTTTTTGATATGCCTTATAACCTGTCCCAGCTGGAATGAGCCTCCCCATAATAATATTTTCTTTTAACCCAATCAAATGATCCGTTTTTCCTGCAATACTGGCTTGAGTTAAAACTTTGGTTGTCTCCTGAAAGGAGGCCGCAGAAATAAAGCTTTCAACACTTAAAGAAGCTTTTGTAATTCCTAGAAGTAATGGCTCAGCCATGGCTTGTTCTTTTCCTTCTTTTTTCAATTTTTCATTTACTTTTTTAAATATTGCTTTTTCCACTTGCTCACCCGTTAAGAAATCACTATCTCCCACTTCTGTAATCTTTACACGTTTCAACATTTGACTCACAATAACCTCAATATGTTTATCGTGAATTTTAACTCCCTGCAGACGATATACTTCTTGAACTTCATCAATAAGATATTGAGCTAAGGCTTTATCTCCTAAAATTCTTAAAATATCATGGGGATTTCCAGCTCCATCCATCAAAGGCTCTCCGGCCCTAATAAAATCTCCCTCATGCACAGAAACATGTTTCCCTTTTGGAATAAGATATTCTCTAGGCTCTCCTACTTCTGGCGTTACAATAACTCGTCTTTTCCCTTTAACATCACTTCCAAAAGCAATCGTTCCATCAATTTCACTAATCACGGCACAATCTTTTGGTTTGCGTGCCTCAAAAAGCTCTGCAACTCTAGGCAGACCTCCTGTAATATCCTTTGTTTTTGTCGTTTCTCGAGGAATCTTAGCCAACACATCTCCTGCATCCACATGAATCCCTTCAACAGCAATAATGTTCGCCCCAACAGGCATAAGATATCTGGCCGCAATATTTTTAGATACTTTTAATGTATTTCCATCTTTATCTTTAATAGATACACGAGGACGAGCTTCTGCATCTTTGGAATCAATAATGACTTTGTGAGAAAGACCAGTGACTTCATCCAGCTGTTCTTTCATGGTCACCCCTTCAATGATGTCCCCATATTTTATAATCCCACTGACTTCTGTTAAAATAGGCATGGTATAAGGATCCCATTCTGCAAGCAGTACTCCGCTATCTACTTTCTGCCCTTCTTTAACTCTTAATTTTGCTCCATAAATAACAGCATAACGTTCTCGTTCTCTTCCATTCTCATCCACAATAGCAATCTCACCATTTCGATTCATAACCGTCAGAGTTTTTTCTTTATTTTGAACCGTATTTAATCTTAAGAATTTTACAATTCCTTTATGTCTTGTTGTCAGGGCACTTTGTTCCACACGACGACTTGCCGTTCCACCGATATGAAAGGTTCTCATCGTTAGCTGAGTTCCGGGTTCTCCGATAGACTGAGCTGCAATAATTCCAACCGCTTCGCCCACATTTGCTTTTCTACCCCGAGACAAATCACGTCCATAGCACTCAATACAAACTCCATGGGATTCCAGACACGTAATCACCGATCGAATTTGAATTTTTTCAATCCCACTATCTTCAATTTTTTTAATTCGATCTTCATCAATTTCCTGATTGGCTTTTACAATTACTTCATTATTAAAAGGATCTTTAATATCTTCTAACGCCACGCGACCTAAAAGACGTTCTCCCAATGTTTCAATAATTTCTCCACTTTCGACAAGAGCCGTCATCCAAATACCATCTAGAGTTCCACAATCTTGAGAACGAACAATAATATCTTGAGCCACATCTACCAATCGACGGGTGAGATATCCAGAATTGGCTGTTTTAAGAGCTGTATCTGCCAATCCTTTACGAGCACCATGCGTAGAAATAAAGTATTGTAGCACATTTAACCCTTCACGAAAGTTCGCTGTAATGGGCGTTTCAATAATCTCTCCAGAAGGTTTCGCCATCAATCCTCTCATCCCTGCCAGCTGGCGAATTTGAGCAGCTGAACCTCTTGCCCCAGAATCAGCCATCATAAAAATAGGATTAAAACTGACATCCGATGCTTCTTCTCCTTTTGAACCCCTCACTACTTCAGTTGAAAGCTGACTCATCATTTCTTCTGCAACGGCTTCCGTACATTGTGCCCAGGAGTCAATAACTTTATTGTAACGTTCTCCATCCGTAATCAGCCCTTCGGTATACTGAGATTGAATTTCTTGAACTTCTTTTAGAGCTTCTTTCAATAACTCATCTTTTTTAGCAGGCACTTTCATATCTTGAATACAAATAGACATTCCAGAACGGGTTGCATATTCATACCCAAGCGTTCGTAATCGATCTGCTAAAATAACCGTTTCTTTGGGTCCTGATACTCGGTAGGCTGTTTCCACAAGTTCTGCGACAGCTTTCTTATCCATAACCTTGTTGTATACTTCAAACGGAATTTGAGAAGGAATTGTTTCTCTTAAAATAATACGTCCAACCGTTGTCTCTACCAGTTTTTTATCCAAACGAACTTTGATTCGAGTATGGAGTTCTACTTGTCCAGAATGATACGCAAACAACACCTCATTGCTATTTGAAAAAATAGTCCCTTCCCCTTTTCCAAATACTTTAGAACGTGTCATATAATAAAGCCCCAATACGATATCCTGCGTGGGAACAATAATGGGTTTTCCATTGGCATGAGATAAAATATTATTAGTAGACATCATGAGAACTCTGGCTTCTAACTGCGCTTCAATAGAGAGAGGAATATGTACAGCCATTTGGTCTCCATCAAAGTCCGCATTAAATGCCACACACACCAAAGGATGAAGTTGAATAGCTTTTCCTTCAATAAGCACAGGTTCAAATGCCTGCATCCCAAGTCGATGTAATGTCGGTGCACGGTTTAAAAGAACAGGATGTTCCTTAATGACTTCTTCCAAAACGTCCCATACTACGGTCTCTTCACCATCCACCATTTTTTTAGCTCCTTTAATGGTGGTCGCATATCCCCTTTCTTCAAGTTTATTATAAATAAAGGGCTTAAAGAGCTCTAAAGCCATTTTTTTGGGAAGTCCACATTGATGCAGTTTTAAAGTAGGCCCAATTACAATCACAGATCGTCCAGAATAATCTACCCTTTTTCCTAAAAGATTCTGACGGAAACGACCTTGTTTCCCTTTCAGCATATCACTTAAAGAACGAAGAGGTCTTTTATTAGGCCCTGTAAAGGTTTTCCCTCTTCGACCATTATCAAATAACGCATCTACAGATTCTTGAAGCATGCGTTTTTCATTTCGTATAATGATTTCAGGAGCATTGAGCTCTTGTAATCTTTTTAAACGATTATTTCGGTTAATAACCCGTCGATAAAGATCATTTAAATCAGAGGTGGCAAAGCGCCCACCATCCAATGGAACCAAGGGACGCAGATCCGGTGGAATTACGGGAACCACTTCTAGCATCATCCACTCCGGACGATTGGCTGAATCTCGAAGGGCCTCAATCACTTTTAGCCGCTTTGATAATTTTTTCTTCAGAGCATCTCCTGAAGCTTCCTTCATTTGTTCTCTCAACTCTTTTGAAAGTTTTTGAACATCAATTTTCTTCAATAACTGAAGAATGGCTTCTCCCCCCATACTGGCAGAAAATTCAGCTCCATGATCTTTTAAAGCTTTATAATATTTTTCTTCACTGAGCACTTCCCCTACTTTTAAAGGTGTATGTCCACCATCTGTGACAATATAAGATTCGCAATAGAGCACTTTTTCTAGATCTTTGAGAGTTAGATCTAAGGCAGTTCCAATACGACTGGGCAATGAACGTAAAAACCAAATATGAGCCACAGGACTTGCTAGCTCAACATGACCCAACCGTTCCCGTCTAACTTTAGATTGAATAACCTCTACACCGCACTTTTCACACACCACTCCGCGATGCTTCATACGCTTATATTTTCCACAATTACATTCATAATCTTTGACAGGTCCAAAAATACGCGCGCAAAACAATCCATCTCTCTCTGGTTTAAAGGTTCTGTAATTAATTGTCTCTGGTTTTTTCACTTCACCGTGTGACCAGCTTCGAATCATCTCTGGAGAAGCCAAAGAAATACGCACCGCTTTAATACTGATTGGATCTTTTGGCTTTTCAAAGAAATTTAAGAGATCTCTCATGTTCCTTGTCCCCCTTTAAGCATTCGTATCTTCAATAAGCTCAACATTGAGTGCCAAGCTTTGTAATTCTTTTATTAAAACATTAAAGGATTCTGGAATTCCAGGTTCTAACACATTCTCTCCTTTAATAATGGCTTCATAAATTCGAGTTCGTCCAGCCACATCATCAGATTTGACCGTTAAAAATTCTTGAAGCGCATAGGCTGCCCCATAAGATTCCATCGCCCAAACTTCCATTTCTCCTAATCTCTGACCACCAAATTGGGCTTTCCCTCCCAAGGGTTGTTGCGTCACTAAAGAATAAGGCCCAATAGATCTGGCATGAATCTTATCTTCCACCAGATGATGAAGCTTTAATACATACATCATTCCAACGGTCACATCATTATCAAAGGCTTCTCCGGTTCTTCCATCAAATAAGGTTATCTGACCTCGTAAAGGTAATTGGGCCAATGCTAAATATTGATTAATGTCTTCCTCAGAAGGTCGTTCAAACACAGGACATGAAAAATGAATCCCTTTTTTTAATTTTGAAACCACGCGCTTCAACTCTTTTTCATCTAAAGAATCAATAAATTCATCCACTTCCTTAGAAGAATAAATTTGTTTTAAATATTTACGAAGATTCTTTTCATTCCAATTCTCAAGATATTCATTAATTTTATTCCCTAATCCTTCAGCAGCCCATCCCAAATGCGTTTCCAAAATTTGTCCCACATTCATCCGAGAAGGCACTCCTAGAGGATTTAAAACAACATCCACGGCTCTTCCATCCGGAAAATAAGGCATATCTTCCTCTGGTAAAATTCGAGAGACCACACCTTTATTTCCATGACGCCCAGCCATTTTATCTCCCACTGAAAGTCTTCGTTTCATGGAAACATATACTTTCACTAGCTTAATAACTCCGGGTGGAAGCTCGTCTCCTTTTTTCAGCTTTTCAATTTTTTCATCAAATACGGCCTTAACCATTTCTATTTGTTCATCTACAGAGGACACCAATTTTTGAACTTTTTCTTCAACCGTTTTATCTAAAGGAATATGAGCCAGCAAGCTATATGAAATTTGTTCATAAATTTCTGCTGTAATGGCATCTCCCTTTCCTAGAATTTTTTCCTTGCCATGCTTATCCAACAGTTTTCCTGTGGTTTTTTCTCCGACCAGAGTCTTTTTAAGTTTGGCTTTTGCCGTAGACTGAATTACATCCACTTCAGATTCTTGATCCCGTCTTAATTTGGCAATGTCTTCTGCTAAAATATTTTTTGCTCTTTCGTCTTTTTCAGCACCTTCTCTTGAAAAAACTTGTGCATGAATCACGGTTCCTGCAATTCCAGGAGGCACTCTTAAAGAACTATCTTTTACATTTCCAGCCTTTTCTCCAAAAATAGCTCGAAGTAATTTTTCTTCTGGAGAAAGTTGTGTTTCTCCTTTGGGAGTTACTTTTCCTACTAAAATATCTCCCGGTTTTACTTCTGCCCCAATACGAACAATGCCACTACTATCTAAATCTTTCAGAGCTTCCTCACCCATGTTTGGAATATCTCGAGTAATTTCTTCTTTCCCTAATTTTGTATCTCGAGAAATACATTCAAATTCCTCGATATGAACGGACGTAAAGGTATCTTCGCGGATAAGTTTTTCGCTGACTAAGATAGAATCCTCAAAGTTATATCCTCCCCACGACATAAAAGCCACCATGACATTCTGACCTAACGCCAACTCTCCCACATCCGTTGCTGGGCCATCGGCAATCACATCTCCTCTAAAAACTTCATCTCCTTTTTTCACAATAGGCTTTTGATTAACGCAGGTATTTTGATTAGACCGACGATATTTAATAAGATTATAAATATCAATTTCAGATCCAGATGTTTTCCCTTTTGTTCGCACCACAATCCGCGTTGCATCTACATTTTCCACAATTCCATCATTACGAGCCACGACCGTTACCCCAGAATCTCTAGCAACAATTCTTTCCATCCCAGTTCCAATTAAAGGAGCATTGGTTTTTAAGAGAGGCACTGCTTGACGTTGCATGTTCGATCCCATAAGAGCTCTATTCGCATCGTCGTTTTCTAAAAAGGGAATAAGGGCTGCTGCCACACTGACGAGTTGGCTAGGGGACACATCCATATAGGTAATTTCAGAAGGATCTGTCATCATCGCTTCCCCACCGCGACGAATAGCCACCATTTTTTCTGTTAAATGTCCATCCGTATCAATAGTCGCATTGGCCTGCGCAATAGCATATTTTTCTTCATCGAGTGCTGTTAAAAAGGTTGCTTCTTCCAAAACCTTCCCACTTTTTACTTTTCGATAAGGCGTTTCAATAAACCCAAAATCATTCACCCGAGCATACGTAGATAAAGACGCGATAAGACCAATGTTGGGGCCTTCAGGCGTTTCAATAGGACAAATTCTTCCATAGTGAGTAGAATGGACATCACGAACTTCAAAGCCTGCTCTTTCCCGGGTTAATCCCCCAGGCCCTAAGGCGGATAATCTTCGTTTATGAGTCACTTCAGAAAGAGGATTGGTTTGATCCATAAATTGAGAAAGTTGCGAACTTCCAAAAAATTCTTTAATCGCCGCACTCACCGGTTTTGTATTAATGAGATCATGTGGCATCAGTGTTTCTACTTCATGAAGAGACATTCTTTCGCGAATGGCTCTTTCCATTCTCACAAGTCCTACCCGAAATTGATTTTCAACAAGTTCCCCAACTGGGCGAACACGACGATTCCCCAAGTGATCAATATCATCTATCATCCCGATCCCATTTTTAAGTTCAATCAAATGACGTACGGTGGCCAAAATATCTTCTTTGGTTAAAACCTGCACATCAATCGGAATATTAATTCCAAACTTATGATTGATTTTAAGTCTTCCCACTTTAGAAAGATCATATCGTTCAGGATTAAAAAATAAATTATCAAAATATTGTTTGGCAGTTTCTAAGGTAGGAGGTTCCCCAGGACGCATTTTCTTATAAATTTCAAGCATAGCTTCATCCGTACTGGAAACCTTGTCCAATACCAAGGTATCTCTGAGATAAGGCCCAACATTAAGCCCATCAATATAGAGCACTTTAATTTCAGCAATATCGTACTTTTTTAAGAGCTTAATTTTATCTGGAGTTAATTGTTCATTGCACTCTAACAACACTTCCCCACTCTTAGAATCTGTCACATCAGTATAAGAAATTTTTGTTAAAACTTCTTCTTGAGCAATAGGAATACGTTTAATATTGGCTTTCTTTAAAGCCTCGATGACATCTTTTGTAAATTTTCTATTTTTTCGAACAATGACATCTCCCGTTTTGGGATGTTTAATATCAGCATCCGCCCTTAAGCCTGAAATTAAATCTAGTTCTAAGCTTTTATAAAATTTACTGTCTTCAAAATAGAGCGCTTCTGTATTATAAAAATATTTAAGAATTTCTTCGGTAGAATACCCTAGTGCTCTTAATAAAATAGTTGCTGGCAATTTACGACGCCGATCAATACGAACGTGCAAAATATCTTTATGGTCAAATTCAAAATCAAGCCAAGATCCTCGATTTGGAATTAAACGCGCAGAATAGAGAAGCTTTCCACTGGAATGAGTTTTCCCAGCATCATGATCAAAAAATACCCCTGGAGAACGATGCAATTGGCTTACCACTACCCGCTCTGTCCCATTGACAATAAAGGATCCTGTTTCTGTCATGAGAGGTAGCTCACCTAAATAAATTTCTTGCTCTTTAACATCTCGAATATTTCGGGTATTGGTCTCCTCATTAATATCCCACACAACAAGCCGCACTGTAATTTTGACTGGTGCCGCATAAGTCATTCCCCGATCTCGACATTCATCTACATCATATTTAGGTTTCTCTAAGGCATACTTAACAAATTCCAAAGAAGACGTCTTATCCATGTCATGAATTGGGAATACCGATTTAAAAACACCTTGAAGTCCCACATCTTGACGTTCCATAGGATCTTTTCCAGCCTGCAAAAAATGCTCATAAGATCTTTTTTGAACATCAATCAAATTTGGAAGATCAATAATCGTTTTAATTTTGGCAAAACTACGTCGATGACGTTTGTTATTTTCAATAAAGGACAACATTACGCCCCCTTATGTGGAAAAATTGTAAATTTAGTTAGAAACAATTATTTAATTTCTACTTTAGCACCAGCGGCTTCTACTTTTTTCTTAATTTCTTCGGCGGTCTTTTTATCAACGCCTTCTTTGAGTGTTTTTGGAGCTCCCTCAACTAAATCTTTGGCTTCTTTTAATCCCAATGAAGTCAAGGCTCTCACTTCTTTAATAACACCAATTTTATTATCCCCCGCAGATACTAATACAACGGTAAATTCCGTCTTCTCTTCTACTGGGGCTGCTTGAGCTCCTGCACCGACTGCAGCAACTGCTATGGGCACTTGGGCAGAAACACCGAATTTTTCCTCTAGTTCTTTCACAAATTTTGACAGATCCAATACTGTCATACTTGAAATGAAAGAAACAACATCCTCTTTTGTCACATTAGGCATACGACTTCCTCCTTCTTATGCTTTTCCTTTTTTGTCCTCAATGGCCTTGAGGACATATACGAAATCACGTGTAACTGCAGATAAGACAGTCACCAAACCTCTTACGGGCGCAGCTACAGTTGCTAGCAATTGACCAAGCATTATCTCCTTCGATGGAAGCTTACTCAATTGTTTAATTTCATTTAATGAAATCTTTTGACTTCCCAGAACTGCAGATTTTATATTTAGGGAAGCATCTTCCTTTTTAAAATCAACCAATGTTTTTGCCACCGTGACTTCATCAGAATATCCAAAGGCACAGGCAATGGGTCCTTTAAAATCTTTTTCCAAGAGATCCTTAAGAGGCGTCTCCTGAAGGGCTTTTTTCACCAATGTATTTTTAAAAACTTTGAGTTCCCCATTTTTTCGTCTCAAATCAGTGCGAAGCGTTGTCATATCTTGAACATTTAAGCCATGATACTCAAATAAAAAGACGGCTTTACTTTCAGAAACTTTTTTCTTTATTTCTTGAACAATCTGTTCTTTTTCAACTTTATTCATGTAAAATATCCTTGTTTAAACTTGAGACATCAATGGTAATCCCTGGACTCTGTGTAGAAGACACCGCTACTGTTCTTAAAAAAGCCCCTTTGGCACTGGAAGGTTTTTGTTTTATAATTGCTTCTAGTAGTGCCTCAAAATTTTCTTTTAATTTTTCATACCCAAACGATGCCTTTCCAATAACTGTATGAAGATTAGCGGTTTTATCCATTCGGAATTCCACTTTTCCCTTTTTTTCATTTTTAACCGCATTCCCGATTTCAAAAGTAACCGTTCCTAACTTTGGATTTGGCATCAATCCTTTTGGACCCAATACTTTTCCCAGTTTACTGACAGATCCCATCATATCTGGCGTTGTAATAAGTTTATCAAATTCAAGCCAACCCCCTTGAATTTTTTCAATAATATCTTGATTCCCCACAAAATCTGCCCCATTATCTTGAGCTTCTTTTTCTTTTTCTCCTTTGGTAATCACCACCACGCGCACCGATTTACCAACGCCATGAGGAAGTACCACGGCTCCTCGAACTTGCTGGTCAGATTGTTTAGGATCTGCTCCTAAACGAATACCAACATCCATAGTTTCATCAAATTTAGATCGGTTCATTTCTAATAAAAGCTTTAAAGCTTCTGAATAAGAATATTTTTTATTCTCAGCAACTTTCTTCCTATTCTCAGCATATTTTTTTGATCTTTTTTTCATATCACTTCAATCCCCATACTTCTGGCAGATCCTTTAATGGTCTTAATGGCAGATTCAATGCTAGAACAATTTAAATCCTTAATTTTCATCTCAGCAATTTTCTTCACTTGATCCTGCGTCACTTTTCCAACCTTATTTTTATTGGGCTGTCCTGACCCTTTAATAATTCCTGCCGCTTTTTTTAAAAGATCTGCGGCCGGAGGAGTTTTTGTAATAAAGGTAAAAGACCGATCTTGATATACCGTAATAATCACAGGGATATTCATCGATGGATCTTCTTTTTGAGTACGAGCATTAAATTGTTTACAAAATTCCATGATATTCACCCCTTGTTGCCCCAATGCAGGTCCAATGGGTGGAGCAGGATTGGCTTTCCCTGCAGGAATTTGTAATTTTACAAATGCTGTAATTTTCTTTTTAGGTGGCATTCATGAACTCCTAACTTTTCTCTACCTGTATAAAATCTAATTCAACGGGGGTCGACCGTCCAAAAATACTAACCAACACCCGTACTTTTCTTTTTTCAGGTTTAATTTCTTCAACCACACCATTAAAATTAGCAAAGGGACCATCCATAACCCGAACACTATCTCCAATAGAAAAATCAGCCGTTGGCTTAGTTCGTAATGTCCCCTCATCAATTTGACTGGTTAATTTTTTAACTTCCTCATCGGGTACCGCAGGAGGATGTGTACTGCCTCCAATAAATCCCGTAATTTTTGGTGTATTCTTTACTACATGCCAGGTTTTATTGGTTAAAATCATTCGAACCAAAATATAGCCTGGGAAAAAACGTTTATTCGATGTTTTCTTTTCTCCCTTTACAATTTCCACCACATTTTCAGAAGGAACTAAAATTTCAGAAAAAAAATCTTCTGCTTTATTGGCCTTAATTCTATCCTGAAGGGCTTTTTTTGCTTTTTCTTCATAGCCTGAATACGTGTGTACCACGTACCACCGCATTACCTTTTCAGGTTCTTGTTGCTGTCTTGCTTCATCCGCCATATTGAATAATCTTTCGAATTAAAAATGACCACAGCGAATCAAATACTCCCAATAGTACAGAAGCTACCAACACCGCAATAATCACCACAAGGGTAGCCGCATATACTTCTTTCGACGATGGCCAGGTCACTTTTTTTAGTTCGGCAGCAACTTCTGTCATATAAAGCGTTGCTTTTTCACTTCGATAAAATCCTATAAACAAACCAATACTTAAAACAATCGGAGCCAATCGAACAATAACATCAACAAAATTACCGTATGCATAAAAATCAAAGTAGGTAACGGCTGACGTTAAAAGCCGACTAAAAACGAGCCACGCTAGCACAGCAAAAATGAGAAAGCAACTAAAAACAATTTTTTTATACTCTGTCATAATTCACCTCTAAATAATCCCTAAAATAGTACCCCCTAAAACTGGCAGGCCAGGAGGGATTTGAACCCCCAACAGGCGGATTTGGAATCCGCTGCTCTACCGTTAGAGCTACTGGCCTTCATCTGCTACGATTTCGTTTCTTTATGGACTGTATGAGACCGACAGGCAGGGCAGTATTTTTTAAGCTGCAGTTTTTCAACTCCTGTACGTTTTGTCTTCGTCGTCGAATAATTCTTACGTTTACATTTTTCACAAGAAAGTAAAATAATAAGTCGTTCCATAAATACTCCTATTTACTCAACAATCTGAGTTACAACCCCAGCGCCTACGGTTCTACCACCTTCTCTCACTGCAAATCTCAACTCCTTCTCCATCGCAATAGG
>Ga0154342_114_pt2 | contig 22892 bp, 20 predicted proteins | sample RifGroA2_FD_115870 | JGI IMG/M metagenome (GOLD analysis project Ga0154342, IMG submission 115870) | Deltaproteobacteria bacterium GWA2_38_16 | reverse complement strand
CGTTCCCTCTTCTGGAACTCCTCATGATCGATTTTCTGTAAAATTTTACCTTTTTGCTATTTTTTTTCTTATTTTTGATATTGAAGTTGTTTTTTTGTACCCCTGGGCATTTATTTTTAAACATCAGATTGCCCAAAGCCCAGTGTTGATAGTTGAAATGTTTTTATTTATCGGTATTCTCATTGTTGGCTACCTTTATATCTGGAAAAAAGGAGCTCTCCGCTGGGATTAAAAAAATCATGTTTTTAGATCTTCTCATTACGGCAGTAAAAGTGGTGGTTGTTATGAGTGCTCTATTAACGATGGTTCCTATCTTAGTCTGGGTAGAACGTCGCGGTTCTGCATTCATCCAAGATCGGCTGGGCCCAAACCGGGTAGGCCCGTTAGGGCTTTTGCAGCCTGTGGCTGATGCTGTTAAATTTATTTTTAAAGAAGACCCCATCCCCTTTCATGCACATCCGTGGCTTTTTCCTCTGGCTCCCCTCCTTTCATTTCTGCCTGCCGCCATTACCTTTGCCGCTATTCCTTTTGGAGATACCCTTGATTTTTTTGGAAAAACCATCGTCCTTCAAATTGCAGATTTAAATATTGGCATTCTCTACATTGTCGCTTTTGGATCTTTAGGAATTTATGGCGTCCTCATTGCGGGATGGTCTTCTAATAATAAATATTCAACCTTGGGAGCTTTAAGATCTTCTGCACAAATGATTAGTTATGAAATTGCTCTGGGAATATCTTTAATTGGTCCCATTCTCATGTATGGCACTTTTTCCCTTCGCCAAATTGTTTTAGAACAACATCATCTTTGGGGAATTGTAACCCAACCGTTTGCTTTTTTAATTTTTTTAGTAGCTGCTTTTGCCGAATGTAATCGCTTGCCCTTTGATTTACCGGAAGGAGAAGCAGAGCTTGTGGCGGGTTATCATACAGAATATGGAAGCATGAAATTTGCTTTCTTCTTTATGGCGGAATACTTGCATTTAGTAACCATGTCCGCTCTTATTTCCACTCTCTTTTTTGGTGGCTGGCAATTAATTCCAGGATTAACCTCTGTGGCAGAGTGGTGTGGGATAGCAATTTTCCCAACGTCTTTAGGGCTTTCTTTGCTCCAAGTTCTTTCTTTTTGTCTTAAAACTGCTTTTTTTATTTGGTTTTTTGTGTGGATTCGATGGACTTTCCCTCGTTTCCGATACGATCAATTGATGGCTTTTGGATGGAAAATATTAATTCCTCTGGGGCTTTTGAATGTTTTGGTGACTTCTTTAGCCCTTTATTTTAAATGGATTTAAGAATGGCACATACGATTATTTTTTGGATATTAGCAATCATGAGCGTTGTATGCGCATTGGGAGTTACACTCCATAAAAATCCCGTTGTCAGTGCTGTTTTTTTAATTGGGAGTTTTTTTGCTCTAGCAGGGTTATATGTAGAACTGCATGCCCCTTTTTTAGCCGCCATTCAAATTATTGTGTATGTAGGGGCCATTATGGTCCTTTTTGTCTTTGTTATGATGCTTTTAAATCTTGGGCGAGATCCAGATCGATTTTCTAAAGAAACAAAACCCCGATTTCCAAAATATTTAGCTCTTTTCTTATTGGTCGGCCTTTTGATTTCTTTTATTCATCTCACCTCTTTTTCCCGTGCCTTGCCCGAAGCATTTCATGGATTTTCTATTGAGAATATTGCAACTCTTTTATTTTCAAAATATTTATTTCCATTTGAACTACTTTCTCTTTTATTACTCATTGCCATGGTTGGAGGAGTTATTTTAGCCAAGAAAAAATGACAATTGACCATTCACATTATCTTATTTTAAGCGCCCTTTTATTTACCATTGGGGTGATGGGAGTTCTTTTAAGAAGAAATTTAATTATTATTTTTATGTCGATAGAGCTTATGTTAAATAGCGTCAATCTGGCCTTAGTGTCTATTTCTGAATATCTTCAGGCTCCAGATGCTCAAATTTTTGTTTTTTTTGTTATTACGGTAGCGGCAGCAGAAGCCGCAACGGGACTGGCAATTGTAATTTCTTTATTTAGGCAGAAACAAACAACCAATATTGATGAAGTTAACCAATTGAAAGGATAGCTGTGCTAGGATTTATTTTATTATTTCCTCTCATCGGATTTTTAGTCATTGGCATTCTAGGTGGTCTCTTTGGAAAACGGCTTCCTAATTCGGTAGTCGCCACGTTGGGATGTGGTTCTATTTTATTGTCTTTGGTTTTTTCGTTCTATGCTTTTATCCAATTTTTACAAGACCCTACAGCCTCAAGAGAACTAAGTCTTACCCTCTTTGATTGGATTCCTCAACTGGGAGTTGCCATTTCTTTAAAGTTAGATCCCCTGTCACAGCTCATGATTTTAGTCGTCACAGGAGTTGGATTTTTTATCCATCTCTATTCTGTCAATTATATGGGGGAAGATCCTGGCTTTGCTCGTTATTTTTCATTTTTAAACCTTTTTACGTTTGCCATGCTGCTTTTGGTTTTAGCCAATAATCTTTTACTTTTATTCATTGGATGGGAAGGAGTGGGGCTTTGTTCCTATCTTCTCATTGGTTTTTGGTTTGAGGATAACGAAAAAGCGCAGGCAGGAAAAAAAGCATTTCTCGTTAATCGGGTTGGAGATTTTGGATTTTTAATGGCCATGTTTTTAATTTTTGTTACTTTTGGTACTTTCAATATCGACAGTCTTAAAATTTATGAAATTCATGAAGCTCAACTTCCTAGTTTAACATTAATTACACTTTTATTATTTATCGGCGCTTGTGGAAAATCCGCCCAAATTCCTCTTTATGTTTGGCTTCCAGATGCCATGGCAGGACCCACACCTGTTTCTGCTCTCATCCATGCAGCAACGATGGTCACGGCAGGTGTTTATATGGTAGCACGCCTTCATTTTTGGTATGCCCTCACTCCTTTTTCTTCTTCTGTGGTTGCTATTGTTGGAATTTCTACGGCTTTATTTTCCGCCAGCATGGCTTTTTTTCAGAATGATATTAAAAAAGTGCTGGCCTATTCAACCATTAGCCAATTGGGATATATGTTTTTAGGTGTGGGCATCGGTGCTTATACCAGTGGAATTTTTCATTTAATCACCCATGCTTTTTTTAAAGCCCTTCTCTTTTTGTCTGCGGGAAGCGTGATCCATGCCCTTCATGGAGAGCAAGACATTCAAAAAATGGGAAAACTTTCTTCAAAACTTCCCCTCACTCACATTGTCTTTTTATTTGGGTTACTCGCCATTATTGGGATCCCTCCTTTTAGTGGATTTTTCAGTAAAGATGAAATTTTGTGGATGGCTTTTAATAAACACCCCCTCTTTTGGGTATGTGGATGGTTGGGTGCTTTAATGACAACCTTCTACATGGTTCGTGTATTTACACTGACGTTTTATGGCCCTTCTCATCACCATGCCGAGCATCCCCATGAAGCTCCACCGCTCATGGCATTAAGTCTTATTGTACTTGCCATTTTATCTTTAGGAGGAGGCATGGTTATTGGGGGACACTTTTTAGAACAGTTTTTAACTCCCTTATTTACCAAACATTTAGAAGTGACACTTTCTTCCCACACGGAACACACCCTGATGATTGTCATGATACTCTCAACTTTAGTCACAGCCATTCTCACCTTTTTTATATTCCATAAAAAACAAGAATGGGCCGTTCATGTAAGATTAAAATTTTTAAAACTTCATACACTTCTTTCTCACAAATATTATGTAGATGAGCTCTATCAGTTTCTCATTATCTCCCCTATTCAAAAAGGGGCTCATTTTTTCTGGTCTATCATTGATACCCTCTTTATAGATGGGACCGTCAATAATATTGCTTATTTGAATGGGTATTTTGGATCTAAACTTAGCTTTATGCAAAATGGCAACTTACAACGCTATGCCTTTATTTTTATTTTAGGCGTTTTAGCTATTCTTCTTTATTTAGGAAAATACGTATGACATTTTTAGAAAATCATCTTCTGTCTATTTTAATTTTTCTTCCGTTGTTGGGAAGCCTTGTCGTTTTTCTTTTCCCAAAAACTTCCAATGTCAAACTCCAAATGGTTGCCTTTGGAATTTCTCTTATAGAATTTGGCCTTTCTTTGCTGTTGTTGCGTTATTTTAATTCTTCTTCGCATCTCATTCAGCTGGTTCAAAAAGTTTCTTGGATCCCAGAACTGGGAACCTCCTTTTTTGTAGGAATCGATGGGATTAGTCTTTGGCTTGTTCTTTTAACCACTTTCTTAACCCCCATCGTTATTCTTTCTTCTACCATTGAGCGGAATGTCAAAAGTTATATGGCGTGTCTTTTAATCTTAGAAACAGCCATGTTAGGCACATTTGTAAGTTTTGACCTTATTCTTTTTTATGTTTTTTGGGAAATGATGCTTATCCCCATGTATTTTTTAATTGGAATTTGGGGCGGAGCCAGACGGATTTATGCCACCTTAAAGTTTTTTATTTATACCATGGCTGGAGGCGTGCTCATGCTTCTAGCGATTATCTTTTTAGTTTATCTTCACTATGATCAGTTTGGAGTATTTTCAACCAGTCTTCTAAATATGTATTCTCTTCAAATTCCATTTGAAACTTCTAAAATATTTAATATTCAATCCCTCTTATTTTTAGCCTTTGCGGTGGCTTTTCTCATTAAAGTTCCTATGTTTCCCTTTCATACCTGGCTTCCAGATGCCCACGTTGAAGCTCCTACCGGGGGAAGTGTTATTTTAGCAGGGGTACTTCTTAAAATGGGAGCCTATGGGTTTTTACGTTTTGCCATGCCTTTATTTCCAGAAGCCCTTCAGTTTTTTATGCCCTATTTAATTGCTCTTTCCATTATTGGGATTATTTATGGTGCATTTTTAGCCCTGGCCCAAACAGATTTAAAAAAACTCGTCGCTTATTCCAGCATTAGTCATATGGGGCTTATCATGCTGGGACTTCTTATTTTAAATACCAATGGGGTGAGTGGTAGTATTTTTCAAATGCTTTGCCACGGCATTTCAACAGGAGCTCTCTTTTTAATTGTAGGAATTATTTATGATCGTCGCCATACGCGAGAAATTGCTTCTTTTGGAGGACTCACCAAAGTCATGCCTTATTTTTCTGTCGCCTTTTTAATGGTTACTCTTTCCTCCATTGCTCTTCCTTCTACTAATGGATTTATTGGAGAATTTTTAATCTTACTGGGAACGTTTGAAAAAAATCCTTTATGGGCTATCCTAGCAGCTTCCACGGTTATCTTGGGAGCCTATTATATGCTTTGGATGTTTCAGCGCGTCATGTTTGGCCCCGTGACACACCCAGAAAATAAAGTCCTATCCGATCTTTCTTTAAGAGAAATATGTGTCATGCTTCCCATGATTGTCATGATTTTTTGGATGGGAATTTATCCAAAACCTTTTTTATCTAGAATGGAAAAATCTATTGATTATTTGGTCAGTAACTACAAACACTATGACTTAGGAATTTATGAGAAACACCAATGAGTAATATTCATTTTATTTTTTATCTTTCTCCTCTGATCATTCTTATTTTTACGGCTATTTTTGTATTGCTATTAGATGTTTTTATTCAAAAAAATAATAGGCGCCTCATTTTCTCTATCGCTTCCTTAGGTGTAATAGGTTCAGCGGCCACTTCTCTTCAATTGTGGAATGGAGATGCTTTGTATCTTTTTCATGAAGCGATTCGATTGGATAAATTTTCTCTCTTTTTTACTTTTTTATCTTTGGGCCTTACTCTACTGACCGCTTTAAGTTCTTACCCCCTGCTTCAAAAAAATAATTGGCCTCTAGGAGAATATCTTTTCTTTCTTTTGTCTGCCTGCGTGGGAATGAGTCTTATGGCGTGGGCAACAGATTTAATCACTCTTTTTATTAGCTTAGAAATTATGAGTTTAGCCGTCTATATTTTAACGGGGATTGAAAGAGAACGGCTGACCTCTTCTGAAGGTGCCTTAAAATATTTTCTCTTAGGTGCCTTTTCCACAGCATTTTTACTCTACGGCATTACTTTTATTTACGCCGCTACCGGATCTACACAATTTTCAACCATCGCTCATTTCTTAATGAGCTCTAAATATACCCTCCCTCCAACTATTTATATTGGGCTTGGACTTTTGTTGGTTGGGGTTGGGTTTAAAATTTCTGCGGTCCCCTTCCACATGTGGGTTCCAGATGTTTACGAGGGCGCCCCCACACCTATTACTGCTCTCATGGCAACAGGCGTAAAAGCAGCAGGATTTTCGGCTTTAATCCGTCTCTTTTTAGTTACTCTTTCTTCTCTTAAGCCTCAATGGGGAGTTATCATTATTGGATTTTCTATCCTCACCATGACGGTTGGAAATATTGCAGCTCTTGTACAAAACAATATTAAACGGATGCTGGCCTATTCCAGTATTGCCCATGCAGGATATATTTTAATTGCTCTGGCTGCTGCCCAAGAAACCCGTGTATTTGATTTAGCTACCAGTTCTATTTTATTTTATTTAATTGCCTATAGCTTTATGACGATTGGTGCTTTTACCATTGTTAGTTTTACGCAAGATCTAAACGGTTTTGGATTTAAACATCCCTATTTGGGCATCGCCATGACCATTTTTATGTTGTCTTTGATCGGCGTTCCTCCAACGGTAGGGTTTATGGGGAAATTTTATATTTTTAGTTCCGCTTTAAAAGGAGGATTTTTTTGGTTAGCCATTATTGGAATTATAAATAGCGTCATTGCTTCTTACTATTATTTAAGAGTACTGGTTACGCTTTACATGAAAAAAGAAACAGATACAGCCTCCTCTTCTCTTTCATCTTCTCTGGCCTCTTCTCTTGTCTTTAATAGTGTTTTGTGGATAACTGCTGTGGGGACTCTCTTAGTGGGACTTTTCCCTTCTTCCGTATTTAAAATCATCACTAAATCCATCACCGCCTTACTCTAAAATCTTCCAAGGAATGCGGACATCTCCTCGTCTGATTGTCCATTTTTGCTCATCGAAAAATTCAAGATAGGGAATGGCATATTTCCGGGAAATAGAAAAAATTTCTTTAATATCCACCACGCTCAGCTCACCTTTAGTTTTGAAAAAAGTTTTTATTTTTTCTTTCAACTCATCTCCTTGTTTGCAAGAAAGATAATATCCTTGAGGAAGACGTATGATTTTTGCTTGTTTTATAAGATCAAGGAGAGCTTCGGAGATTTCCAAACGAGGCATTTGAATATTTTTACATATATCATCCGTATGAATAGGGATCCAGGAAGAAGAGGTATCTGTTTTTTTAAAATATTCTAATATCCTCAAGGCCTGCCCATTATCCCCAAGCAAAGGGGGAGAGGAGGTCGTCTTTCGCTTCATGGCTCGCCCTTGAAGGGGCTGCGCTTTACTTCCGCTCCAGAAGACCTCCTCTCCCCCTCTCTTTATTGATTTGTGGGTATTGACACTAACATTTACAATCTCCCCGCCTCCCAGCGTTGTATCCCTTCGTAAAATAAATTTATCCCCTGGCTGAAGAACTAGAGGGTCTGAAAATTGAAGTATATTTTTCTTCTTAAGAATAACATTCGTTCGCATCGTTCCTGTATGAAAAATAAATTCTTGCCCTTGAACAGGTTTTAAAAAGGTTACTTTTGCAGAGGCTTTAGAAATCGCCTTAAAAGTGTGTGGTGATCCAATCACTTGTCCTTTTTTTAAATCTTCTTTTGAAACACCTCTTAAATTCAAAGCCACACGACTGGGAGCTTTGAGAATATCATATTCTTTCCCATAAGCGTGAATTTGGCGGATCGTGGCTTTAAGATGATGAGGATAAATTTCTATTTCATCATTTTTAGATATCTGCCCAAAAAGAAGTGGTCCTGTCACAATGGTCCCAAACCCTGTTAACGTAAATACTCGATCAATGGGAATTCTTAAGGGAAGCGTTGCTCTATGAGAACTTTGGGTTTCTAAAAATTGTTTAGAAAATTCGCTAATTTTTTGTTTTAACTCTTCCACACCCTCTTTTGTGTAACTCGAGGTTAAAACAACGGGGGCATTTTCTAAAAAAGTCCCCTTGGTGACTATTTGAATATTTTGGATAATAAAAGGGAGCTCCAATTTTTCAACACAATCTATTTTTGTAATCACCAAAATGGCATTCTTTACGCCTAAAAGAGAAAAAATGGATAAGTGCTCTAAACTTTGGGGTTTCATTCCTTCATTGGCAGCAACAATAAATAAAACTAAATCCGTTTGTGTGGCTCCCATGACCATGGTTTTAATGAGTCGCTCATGACCAGGGACATCTACAATACCAGCTGTTATATCCTCAGATAATTTTAAAGGTGCATAGCCCAGCTCAATACTGATTCCCCGTTTTTTTTCTTCTTTGAGTCTATCGGTATCAATACAGGTCAGAGCTTTAACTAACGCTGTTTTTCCATGATCTACATGCCCCGCTGTACCAATAATAAAGGATTTCATAAAACTTCCCTTAACATAGGATATTTAATTATGGTAGGCTAAAAGCTGCATGGCACTACCTATTCTACAAGAACTCATTGAGAAGTACCGGATTCCCAAAGACAGACAATATCAAATTAAATATAGCGATGGCACACTGTCTTCCCCTCTTTCTTTAGAAGATATTGCCAAATCCCTCATCGATCAAAAGCTCACAGGCCAAGAGGAAATTTCTCTTTATCCCCAAGAAAATTTTAAGCCCCTTTCTTTAGAGCCTATTTTTTATGATCTTCTTTTTTATATTCTTCAAAATACCAATCTAACTCCCGTACAAAAGGAAGATATTACCCGTGTCTTAGAAGCTGCTAAAACAACCACCACCCACATTCTTCCTAAAAAACAAAAGGCCGTGGTTCCTTCTAAAGTAATCCCTCCCACTTCACTTCAATCAGATTCTCAAACACTTCCAGAAGAATTCGAGCCAACTTCTACTCCCTCTTCTAAAAAACGATTTTTTATATATACCTTTTTCTTAGCTCTTCTTTTGGTCCTGGTTGCCATTATGCTTCTTCCTCAAAAATCTGAGCAGCCTCAAAAACCCACTTTTTCTTCATATGCCATAGATTATGTCACGGTTACTCTTCCTCCAGAAACGGTAGAAACTCCTGATCCTTTAAAAGCCAAACAGCTCTACGGAAAAGCCATCGATATTTACTCAAAAGATACGGTGCAAAGCTATAAAGATACCCTTAAGCTTCTTCAAGAAGGGCTACTTGCATTTCCAACGGATATTTCTTCCTTAACCTTGTTAGCCAAGAGTTATCTTTATCTATGGGATTTATCTCACCAAGATAAAATGTATCTTGATACTATTCAAATTCTGATTGACCGTGTTCTTAAAATAGATCCCTCTTCCTTAGAAGCACAAGAGGCCAAAGCCCTTTTATTTTTAAGAAAAGATAAATTAGATACTGCCCTGGGACTTATTGAAAGTAATTTAAAATTAGAAAACGCCTCGGGAGAATCTTTTTTAATTCAAGGAGAAATTTTATATTTAAAAGGCTCTTATGATACTGCCATCTCTTCTTTTGAAAAAGCCCTAGAACTAAATCCCGAACTCGCTCGATGCCACTACCTTTTAGGAAAAAGTTATCAAAAGAAAAATGATCCTGAAAAAGCTTATGAATTTTTTTGGATTGGGCTTAATCTTCATCCAGAACATGCGTTAAGTCGCCTAGAAGCAAGCTTAATTGATATTCAAACCTTTAATAATTTAACCAAAGCCCAAGATAATTTAAAGATTGTCACTCAATTTCCTTCACTTTTAACTATTTTGGATTTGGCCAAAGCCCATTATCACTTAGGCTGGATCTATGAGGAACAAAAACAAATCGATTTTGCTCTTAAAGAATATAAAAAAGCAACCGAACTGGACCCCCAACAAGATGTATATCTTTCTGCCTTTAAGAAGCTCGGCGGAGATCAAGCCATGGCAGCCGCTCCCACTGACCCTGGAATTAACGAAGAGTCTTTATATTTTGTAACTATTGGAAATCGCTATTTAGAGGAAAATCGTTTAATCGACGCTTTGGCTCAATATAAAGCAGCGCTTCAAATGGATGCTAAAAATTATCTGGCGTATTTTCAATTGGGGCAAGTTTCTGAAAAACAAAAAAAATGGAAGGAAGCCATTGATTTTTATCAACGCGCTATTCAACTTAAAGGAAATCATATTGATTCTTATCTGGCCATTTCAAAGATTGAACTTCGATATTTTAATTACTCTACGGCTCTTCAATATATTGAAAAAGTAAAATCTTTTCAACCCAGATCTCCCCTTATTTATAACTTATCTGGTTTTTACTACACACAAAAAGGGGATACGGAAAAAGCCATGAGTGAATATAAAAAAGCAGCGGATTTAGATCCAGATAATTTCGAAGCCCATTTTGAACTAGGAGTTTTGAGTCGAAAGCAAAAAGATTATTTAAAATCTCAAAAATATTTTTTAAAAAGTTTAAAGATAAAGCCCGATGAATCTAAAATTCAAACCGAAGTAGCTCAACTTTATTTTGAACAAGGATTAAAATCACAGGCCGTAGAACATTTAAAAAAATTAATTACGGCATATCCTTTAAACCACCTCTATGTCACAGGCCTTGGAAAACTTTATTATTTAGGGGAAGATTATAATTTTTCTAAGGAAACCTATTTAAAAGCCTTAACCATTCAACCTGAAAGCATCGAAGCTTTGGAAGGCCTGGCGCTCACTTATGTGGCTTTAGAACATTATAAAGAAGCTCTAGATACGTACAAAAAAATCATTAAAATTGATCCGACCGATGCCAAGTGGTATTTTGAACGAGGGAAAATCCAATTTAATACCGGAAATGTGGATCAAGCCCTTTTGGAATTTAAATTGACCAGTCAAATTAATGACAATTTTCCTTTAGTTCATTTTTATACTGCTCGTACCGCATTTATAATAGGTGAGAGTGAACTGGCTGAATCAGAACTTAAAAAAGAAATTAAAATTAATCCCCATTTGAAAGATCCCTATATGGCATTGGGAAATATTTTATCCCAGAAAAATCGTCTAGAAGAAGCTCAAGAACAATATCGAATGTATATTCGATTAGATCCTTCCAATCCCGATGCCTATATGAACTTGGGATTTATCCATCAACGCTTGGGACGTTTTGATACCGCCATTGAATTTTTTAAAACGGCTTTGGAAAAAGCGCCCGATCGCGGGCAAGCCTATCTTCAGTTGGGTCACATTTATAAACATCTGGATCAAAAAAGTAACGCCATTGAAGCTTTTGAAAACTATATCCGGGTTAGCCCCGATGCTCCCAACATCCCTGACATTCAAAAACTCATTAAAGATTTAAAGAAATTTTAAATAACTATCATCCCCCAGCTTGACCGGGGGATCTAGAAAATGCTAGTGTTTTTGCCATATGCTCGATCTTAAATTTGTATGCGATCACTTAGAGGATGTTACAAAGAATCTCAATCGAAGAGGAGATTATTCAAAACTTTTAACTTCCTTATCCAATTTTCAGCAGCAAAGAAAAAAAACGCTTCTTGAAAATGAAAAACTAAAACAACTGCAAAATACGGTAACAGAAGAAATTTCTAAAATGAAAATGGCCAAACAAGATGCTTCTCAAAAAATCTCTGAAATGAAAAAAGTTTCTGACACGATTAAAACTTTAGACAAAGATCTGAAAGACATAGAAGACAAAATCAAAGATATTCTTTTAAATGTACCTAACCTTTTACACTCCTCTGTCCCAGATGGAAAAGACAGTCAGGATAATCAAGAAATAAGAAAATGGGGGAATATCCCAAAATTTGATTTTCCCATTAAAGACCACCTGACATTAGGAGAAAAATTAGGAATTATCGATACCGAACGGGCCTCTAAATTAGCTGGCAGCCGATTTTCCCTCATGAAAGGGCTAGGGGCAAAATTAGAAAGAGCCCTCATTAACTTTATGCTTGATATCAATACCCAAGAGGGTCACTGTACGGAAATTTTTCCGCCGCTCATGGCCAATAGCCCCACCCTAACCGGCACAGGACAACTGCCCAAGTTTGCGGATGACCTTTTTAAAATTGAAAATACGGATTATTATCTTATTCCAACGGCTGAAGTTCCTCTAACCAGCATTTATCGAGATGAAATTTTAGAAAAAGAAAAACTTCCTCTTTATTTCACCGCTTATACGCCTTGTTTTAGACGAGAAGCCGGTTCTTATGGGAAAGATGTTAAAGGCCTCATTCGCCAACATCAGTTTAATAAAGTTGAAATTGTTAAAATTGTTGAACCCCAAAACTCTTATGAAGAATTAGAATCGTTAACCAAAGAGGCAGAAAAAATTTTACAACGCTTAGAACTCCCCTATCGGGTTGTTTGTTTATGCAGTGGAGATACTACCGGATTTTCTTCTGCCAAAACCTATGACCTGGAGGTATGGCTCCCCAGTCAACACTGTTACCGAGAAATTTCTTCTTGTTCCAACTGTGAAGATTTTCAATCTAGACGCATGGGGCTACGTTATCGCCCCTCCCCTAAAGAAAAACCTCGTTTTCCTCACACGCTTAACGGTTCAGCCTTGGCCGTAGGAAGAACTCTCATTGCCATTTTAGAAAATTTTCAACAAAAAGATGGATCTATCAAAATCCCAAAAGCACTCATCCCATACCTAGGAGTAGATACCATCGGATAACTTTCTGGAGGGGTGGCAGAGCGGTTGAACGCGGCGGTCTTGAAAACCGTTAGGCTCGAAAGGGCCTCGGGAGTTCAAATCTCCCCCCCTCCGAATTTTCGAATGAAATGAGAAAATGAGGAGTATCTAATGTGAAAATAGTCCTGAGGACTATTTTCGACAAAGGGGGAATTTGAATGGCGCAGTCTTGCGGTTACCTGCTTTAGCAGGTGCAAGCGAGCCCCGACTGGAGGCAAAATCGCTAATGCGATTTTGACCGAAAGTCAAATCTCCCCCCCTCCGAATCTCCTAAAGACGTCCGAACTCTTGGGACATACATATAGGCATAAAGACAGACTGGCATTTATGATAGGAAAATGATAAATTAAGGAATATGAACATGTCTCCAAATTGGAAATCGTATATTGAAAGCTCTCCAGATGTTCTTAAAGGAAAACCTCGGATTAAAGGAACAAGAATCCCAGTAAGTTTAATTTTAGGCTACCTTGCGGAAGGAAGAGCGACTAATGACATTATAAAAGAATTCCCAGATCTTAGGAAAGAACATATTAGTGCTTGTCTTGAATACGCCAGGGATCTTGCCGAATACCAGGTTGCCTAAAAATGAGTTTGAAGTTTTTTATTGATCACTGTGTTCCAAATTCTTTTATAGAATCTCTTACAGATGAAGGTCATGAGGTATTGAAACTTAAAGATTTTCTTCCTACAAATACAGCTGATATAAAAGTAATCGAAAAAGCTCTTGAATTAAAAGCTATTTTAATTTCGCTCAATGGTGACTTTGCAGATATTCTTTCTTATCCTCCACAGAATTATAATGGCATCATTGCCATTCAGTTTCAAAATCAACCTAAGCTTCAGGGACATATCTTGGGACGTTTAAAGCCCTATTTCAAAGATAATCCTGACATGAGTCATTATAAGGGGAAATTATTTGTTGCAGAACCTCATCGTATCCGGATTTGGGAGTAATCCTACGTGAAGTGTGCCTTTCTTTTTTGTCATCCAGAGGCGAGGCCGATGGATCGATATTGACTCTTTTTAAGGTGTTATAAATGAAGTTTTCTCTTAAATTCTTGAGGTGACTTACATATAATAAAATCTTTTTGGTTTTGTAAACTTTCGGCTGCTTTTTTTACTTTTTGTTTATCATGTTTACTAAATCCAACAACAAACGAAAGTGCCTTAAAAAAAGAAATATTAGGGCGAATTTCTTTTCGGTCATCAGCAAAACAACTACTTAACCGTCTTTTTAATTCATAATAAAGGCATCTTAATAGAGAAAAATCCAGATAAATGATTGTGTCAGCTTTAGAAAAAATAAGATCGAAGACATCAGAATAATGTCCCTCAATTATCCAGGATTCTTGAAGGCATAAATTACCAACTAATTTTCTAAATTCAGCCGCTTCACGCCATTCTTTTTCACTCTTCCAAAAGAGCTGATCTAAATGAATAACTTTTAAATTAAGTTTTTTAGCTAATTGTTTCGCAAGCGTTGTTTTTCCAGAACCACTTCTTCCGATGATAAAAACTCTAAACATTATTTAAACTCTTTTTGTACTATCAATAAACTTTCTAATAGATTTTCTACCCCTATCATCTTCATGGTACCTGACTATAAAACTTATAATGAACGCTAATATAGCATATCCATGTCGAAATATATCAAGTGTAGAATTTATGGACTAATGAATATCAACCTTCGGCTTCGCCTCCGGATAGCAATACCATCCTGTGAGTTACGAGAAAGAAGAGATCTTCTATAGCCTTTTTATAATAAAACAACATATTATTTTATTATTGAAATGATATTATACCATGGTATAATATTTCTATATGCATAGAAATGCACTGGAATATATCAGAAAATGGCATCACACAGAGAATCGTAAGCCCCTGATCATTCGTGGAGCACGCCAGGTGGGGAAATCCTATCTTGTAAGAGAATTTGCAAAACAGGCTGGCATGTCGATTCTGGAGATTAATTTTGAAAAAAATCCTGAGATAGGGAAACTCTTTGATATCAGTTCAATTGATAAGACCTGTGAATTTCTTGAGATTCAGTATAAAACTCGCTTAGATCCGAAGACGACCGTATTATTTCTGGATGAGATTCAAGCCGCTCCCCAAGTGATTCCGATTTTAAGGTATTTTTACGAGGAGCAACCCAAACTGTGCGTTATTGCGGCAGGATCTCTTCTCGAATTTGTTCTAAAGGACCATTCTTTTTCTATGCCGGTCGGCCGAGTGGAATACTTTCACTTAGGCCCTATGACCTTCGAGGAATTTTTGGAGGCGAAGGAAGAAACAGAATTGAAAAAATTTATCGGAACATACCATTTCGGAGATTCCATTCCGTCTCCACTGCACCAACGACTTATGTCTCAAATACGTACCTATAGTGTAACAGGGGGGATGCCGGAAGCGATTAAAACTTATTTAGAAAACTCCTGGGAGTCCTGCGAATCAGTTAAAAAAAATCTTTTATCAACCTACATGGATGATTTTTCGAAATATCGGAACCGCATTCCTGATTTAAGATTACGAAAGATTTTTCAAACAATGCCTCGATTGATCGGAGAAAAATTCAAGTATGTAAATATCGATCCACTGGAGCGTGCAAAGGATCTTGGACAGGCACTTGATCTTTTATGTATGGCTCGTGTGGGGTATCGAATCTATCACAGTTCTTCCAATGGAGTTCCCTTGGGATCCGAAATCAATTCAAAATTTTTTAAACTTCTTTTTTTGGATGTGGGCTTGGCAATCTCTGCCAGTGGATTAAATCTCTTAGACATTGAAAAAGTGGAGGATTTAAATCTTGTCAATCAGGGAAAGTTGTCTGAACAATTGGTGGGGCAACATCTCCTCTATGATGCACCTCCATATCAAACACCCGAGCTCTATTATTGGGCCCGTGAAAAGAAAAATGCAGCTGCAGAAATTGATTACGTAGTATCCGTTGGGACACATATTATTCCTATTGAAGTTAAATCTGGGAAAAGTGGTACTCTCAAGTCCTTGCATCTCTTTCTGAAAGAAAAGAAACTTTCTTTGGGAATTCGCTTTAATTCAGAACCTCCAACAATCTTGAGTGAAGGGAATATAATTCTTATGTCTTTACCGTTTTATCTGATTGGGCAATGGAGACGTCTTTTTCAAGAAGTACAGAGATAAGATAAAGTATTAATCTAATTTTCTTTGATTAATTCTAAATTATAACAGCTGATCCCTTTAATGGGTTCGCGAATTTGTCTTGGAGTAGGTAATGTAATTTCAAGAATCACATTTAAAAGCATTCCTTCATCTGAAAAACGTAACAACGCTTGATTGTCTCGCGTATTTAATAAACCTGTAAAATTATTTAAAACCACAATCCCATAATCTGTTTTTAATGCTTGGCTCACACGAGGCAATTCTTGCGTAACTATCCCCACTCCTCCTGTAATAGCATTATGTTTAGAAAATTCTAAAACCAGCACATTGCGTCCGGTTCGATGAAAATCTTCCAGAGATAATTTAACTTGGCACTCCTCTTTGCGATTACCATAAACACCCGTTATAATATTAAGCTCATCTGGATTGAATGGGTTATCTTGCGCAAAAGCAAAAGCTGAAAAGAAAACAATCACTAACGAAATAAGAACATTTTTTTTCATATGATCTCCAATTCTACCAGGGGGATATTTTAATCTATTTCTCTTGCCCGGACACTTCGGGAACAGAAATTAAAATATGACAATTTGCGTAAATATCTTTCCAGTACAGAGATTCTAACATGATCTCGTAACCTAGAACTTCAGTTCCTTCACTTTGAAGCTGTTTTATTTTCTCCTGGCACGCCGTGTCTGCCATTTTAGTTACAATTTTTTGATCAGGATGCTGAAGGTCTTGTGCCAAAACACTCATTAAAAATTTGACTTTTGGAGATGTTACAATCAAGCCGGGATAGGCAACATCTATTCCCCCAAACACTGGTAAAGAAAGATAAGAAACCCCTATCAATAATGATAGTACTAAAATTACTTTTTTCATGCTTATTTACCTTCCTGGCCTTCTTCTTGTCCATCCTCCGTTAGGCCATTTCCATTAATCACCATTTGGCAGACATAATTTTTACCATGTATCGCAAATCGAAATTTATGGCAGCTGATGCGAAAACGATTGTCTTCCGTAATGACTTCCTTGGTAAGTACTTGTTCGCCAAGGTTGGGATCTTTTTGAGGGGGCAACTTGAGTGCTTTATAAAGACTTTCAGAATCCTGAGCATTTAGAGTTGTCTCCAATGAGCTATCCAGGACAACGGTATCTTCGTCTTCTGAGCTGGCAACAGCACCACAGGTGAAGTATGTACAGCCAGGGCAACGAAATACTTCGACAGTACATGAAATCATTCTGTGCCCATAATTACTTTGCCAGGTTTTTTTGGGAAAGAGATTTGGATCCTCAGCATCTTCTTTAGGGGCAGGAAGGGCTAAATATAATATTTGAGCTGCTTTTGGTTTTTCTCTTTCTCGAGCAACCTGATCTTTAAATACAGCATTAAATATACCTTCCATGCGATACACAGCCGTCTTTGAGAATGCAGGCAGCGCAAAGAAAACAACCACTAACAAAATAAGAACAATTTTTTTCATTTTTTTATACCCCCTTACTCTTTTTGTTTAAAAAGTAGCTGCTATGTAACAGAGCTTTTGGGATTTGTATAGATGCTATCAAGAAAAAAGAGACGATTCTGTTACCAGAGAGGCAACAATATTCTAAGGTTTTTGCCTAGGGCTTCTGAATGAAAGGATCTGGAGGAAATAAGGAATCATGAATGCTTACGGCCTTTACCGCAATATCTTCCAAAGCATCCAGTATAGGTTCAATTCTAATCATCAATTCTTCATCTGATTCAAATTCTTGTCTTTCAATGATGTGACGTCCAGCCTCTCGCCATAAAAGAACCTGGACACCCGCTAAGGTTATGTTTAATTCATCACACCTTTTTAAATTAATCTTAATAGGAGCTGCTGACTCATGGGTTGTTAGGGCCGTTTTTTCTCCCTCGGGTTTTAAAAATTGCTCTCGCTCCTCTTCTCCACAAAAAATAAAAGAAGGAATTGTTTTTAGGTCTTGTGCCAACATTTTTCGATATTTAATATACAACTCTATTTTATCCAGATCTTCTTCAACTTCGGAAAGCATTTCAGGAGATACCATTTTAAGGGCCCAAAGTGCGCGCTCTTTTCCTTCTCGAAAGAGAATTTTTAAATAATCCCCTCCTCCTTCCACATGTACTCCCCCAAAGACTATCTCTGAGCGCTGAAGAGCTAAGAAAAAAAATAACAGTAAAATAAAGTATTTTTTCATGACTTCTTTTTTTTCTGTGTTAAACGAAAAAGTTGAACGGCTAGTTGATAGACCTCTGTTCTCTGGCCCTTGCTTAACAGTTTTTCCATATCGCATCGAAATTTTCGAATGAGCTGTTGCGCCTCTGATAACTTAGAAGTATCAATGGCAACCGTTACTGAGCTTAAATTTCGCTCTTTCACATCTTGTTCTTCAATGCTCCGCATGGCTTTTTCCAATGTTTGTTTGTGAAATTTTCGAAAAGCTTCATTGGGAATATCTGCAGAAGCTAAATAAGAATTTTCAATTTTTGTCCATTTTTTTTCATCACATCTTAAAAGATTGAGTCGTTTCAATCTCTCGATGGCTAACTCTGCCTCCACCTGAGGGATTCCTAAACGCCTGGCAATCCAAGAAATGCTGGGCTTAAAATCATGGCACTCCACCAGTTCTAAAATGGCACTATGATACCAATCCGAGACCATTCTAAAAATATCCATTTCTAATAAATAAAAATCTTTGGAAGGCCTGCTGTCTTTTAATTTATTCTCAATATATTCTTTTGCCATGGGGCTTTTAGCAGAATCCAAATGAATCAAATTACAAAAATACTCCCTTTTATTCCCCTTCAGATTTAAAATGGAAGAAATCTCTAGCGCTTTATCTGAAGAAATAGCCCTCTTTTTTTGCAAAACCCGGCTTAATTGTGCGGGGCTCATCTGTAAATACTGAGCATAGGCTCTTAAAGAGTATCTCGGGTTAGTATGACACCGTTTGGCAAGATCTGCTTTGAGGAACGTGCGATAATCGGTGTGCTCAAAAATCATAGGGGCAGATGTTTATCATGAGACCTACAGTGTTGTCAATGAGGCAACAATTAATTTAATTCTCAAAAATCTTTTGAATGCCTTGCTGCCAGGGATAAATCATTACTCCTTCATGAAGCCGAGGATGAAGTTCATTACTTAATATAAAGTATTTTGCATGAGGAAAATCTTTTTGAAATTGTTTTAACAATAAAACATCTTTTTGAGATACTTTGTTCGTAGATTTTATTTCACATACAAAAATGACTTTATTGGATTTTTCTATTAATAAATCGATCTCTGCATCATCTTTTGTCCTTAAATATGAAAAACGAAAATCTTTCCCATAAATTTTATTTTTCTTTATAATCTCAAGTAGAATAAAATGCTCAAAGGCATGCCCAAAAGCACTGGTCTGTGGGTGTAGGGGCACATCCAATGTTTGTGTTAAGGCACGCACAATGCCCGTATCAAAAAAATAAAATTTAGGGGCTTCTCGCTGTCGTTTCCTAATAGATCTATGATAAGGATCTAAAAAAAATCCGATTAATGTATCTTCGAGAATTTTAAAATAATTAAAAACAGTCTTATCATCAATCCCCACATCTTCAGATATCTTAGAGTAATTTAAAATATGCCCATTCATTTGTGCGGCAATTTCTAAAAAATTTCTAAATGCCTCTATTTTTCTAACTTCTTGCTCTAATTGAATCTCTTCTTTTAGATATGTCCGCACATACGCTTTAAGATATAGTTTTTTTTGTTCTTGATCCCATGTTAAAGAAGTATCGATAAGACTGGGTTGATAAAGCTTTGGTAACAGTCCAAATTCCAATGCATATTGTAAATTAAAAATATTGGACAGTTCATCTGATGTGAAGGAATCTAATTCATACACAAAGGCTCTTCCAGCCAGTAAATTTCCAGCTCCCCGTTTTAGCTTCCTAGCAGAAGAACCCGTCATTATAAATTGTGTTTGTGTTGATTCGATAAGACTGTGAACAGTGTCCAATAAGGGAGGAATTTTCTGAACTTCATCAATCACCACTATTTTGGGTTTTTGGGCCAGTACTCTATCTTTAAGATGTCCCGGATGTTTTGAAAATTGTTCCGCTGTCTCATCTTCTAAAAGATCAATCCATAGAATCTTATTTTGTTCAAATGAAGCAAACAGCGTTTTTAATAAGGTGGATTTTCCACAACCACGTGGGCCAAATAGAAAAAAACTGTTGTCAATTCGAGGGGTTAAGAATCTATTGATCATATTCCGAAATTGTACGCCATTTTCGGAATAAAGTCTATAATATTTAATTATTCGCCATATAGAGTATTATTGACTTTAACATCTAAAAAAAGGTACCTCTAAAAAAGGAGGTATCGTATGTATCAAAGATTTTTTTTAACCGTAAGTCTAAGTTTCGTTTCAGTTTTTCTCTGCCCTATTTTTTCTGGAGCACATGAAGGCATGCATGTGGTAAGTATCCCATCTCAAAATACTCCCTTAAAACCAACCTACTATGTGGCTAAATACGATGTGAAAACACATCGCAACAACAGCGCTACCATTGTTATTACTACAGAAGGTGATTGCGATCCAAATTATGCTTCCGGTGGCTGTTCCGATCTCAGAGAAAATGGTGAATGTAAATCCTATTACCACTCCTACTGCGAACACGAAACACTTTATTACCCCTTACCATCGGATAAAATTATTTTTGATGGGAATAAAAGATTAAAATACATAGAGCATGGACACGCCATTACCATTGCAAGTCATGATCGATACCCTTATTTCCCACTCTTTAGAGAATGGAACTTTTTCTTTACCTATGCCACGTTAGAAAATGGGTATTCAACACTTAATCTGCTTTGGTATATTAAAGAATAATCACCGATAGATCTCTATGATGCATAAAACAGTTTTTTATTTGCTCTTAAGCATTGGAGCTTTTTTTCTTTTTTATAATATCTCAGCACAATATTTATGGGAAGACGAAGCCGAAACAGCTATTCTGGCAAAAAGTGTTTTAAAAGAAGGCGTTCCAAAAACGTTTGATGGAAAAAATCGCATCTATTTACATATCAAAGACAGTCTTCGCTCTGGTGATATTTGGACTTTCCACCCTTGGCTTCAATTTTATCTTACGGCTGCTTCTTTTGCGATTTCAGGAAAACCAACCACCTTTTCTGCAAGAATTCCTTTTGCACTTTTAGGATTTTTATCCCTCATTGCCCTTTATATCTTAGCACTTACTTTATTTAAAGATCGATCTATTGCCCTTATTACCCTTTCACTTTTTGTTTTTTCTATCCCTTTTATTCTTCACATGAGGCAATGCCGTTATTATGCTCCTGCCGTATTTTTTACCTTATGGTTTATTTTGTCTTATATAAATCTTATAAAGAACAAGAAATATTCTTTTTTAAGTTTTATTGTTGCTGGGAATTTTTTATTCCATTCTAATTATGGGACCTTTTTACCGGTTATCTTTGCATTTATTCTTCATTATTTTATATTTTATTATAAAAAAATATCTTCTCAAAAATTTATAGCCGCTTTAACAATTCTCTTCATTTCAACTTTCCCTTGGTTTATTTATTTAAAAGGATACCAACACAAAGGCCACATTAATTTACATAACTTAAGTCATCAAATTCAGTTTTACTTTAGAATCACATATAAATATATGTTTCCTCTTCTTTTCTTTATCATTGTTTTTATAGTACAGCTTTTACGCCGTAAAAAACGAACCCTTTTGAGTTTTTATTCTTCTTTCCCTAAAAACAATATGTGGTTACTCCTTCTCATTATTATTTCTACTTTTGTTTTTAGCTTAACAGGGGATCAACGATTTTTTCGCTATATTTTACATATTTTACCCTTATTCCTTATTTTAGAAGCATTGTTGTTTCGCGAATGGTTTAAAGATAGTCAATATTTTGCGCCTATTGCATTCATTCTTATTTTATTTACCAATATTTTACATTATTCTGCTCCGACTCTACTCATCAGCACATTGCCTTCTACTACAAAACAAAAATTAAGTGCTCTTTACCCTCCAGGAAAATTAAACCGGCAACTTAAAGAGACCTCTTTTTCACCTGTTTATAGTTACCTCTATGAACTCACGCATTCTTACAAAGATCCCGTAGAAGGAATGATTACTTTTCTTCTACAACACGCAAAACCAACTGATACCATTGCTATCCCTTATGATAATCACCCCTTAATGTTTTATACAAATTTTAAGGTTTTTCATTTGCGCTATGAAAAAGAAGTTTTTGCTGATTGGATTGTTTTTCAAAAAGGATGGTTTGAAGAAATTTACGGCAACTGTGAAAAAAGTTCTTTTTGTCAAACTATTCTGTCAAATTATGAAAAATTTGTTATTGATTACCCAGATATTCTTTGGAACAATATGCCAGAACCTACCTACCACAAGTTTAAAACAGTGACAGATGCTCCAAATCTTATCATTTATAAAAAAATAAAAAATTAATTTTCTACGGTTTCGGTCAGTTTTAAAACAATGGGTAAGTGATCGGAGTATCCCTCACCTGTGTGGAAATTGAAACGAAAAGGAATGTTTTGTTCTGTAAATAAATAGGAAGGTGAAAAAATTTCAAATTCAATATTATTAGCTGGAACAGGAGAAGTCCCTTTAAACAAATTTTTACTCACTAAAAATCTATCCAAAGGCTGCCAGGCTTTCTTATAAAAATAAGATCCTGCTGGAAAAGGAGTAGGAAGTCCCATAAAACTTTGCATGTCTACCAAGGGGCGAACTAAATTCCTAAGTGTATTATCCGCAATATTATCTGCAATCGGATTAGGAGTCTCAGAAGGAAGGGTATTAAAATCCCCCATTCCCACAAACAAAACCCCATCTTCTTTCGCTTCATTGGCAATTTCTTTTAAAACTTCCGCAGCACGAAGCCTTGCATCTGAAGAATTATTCTGAGAAGGCCAATGATTGGCTGTAACCCTAAGCTCTTGCCCCAGAGGAAGAGAAAAACGTGCTTCTAGAATATCTCTTGTAGGATGGTCTAGCGTTCCAGATAAATCAATAGGATGAAC
>Ga0154342_109_pt1 | contig 68089 bp, 58 predicted proteins | sample RifGroA2_FD_115870 | JGI IMG/M metagenome (GOLD analysis project Ga0154342, IMG submission 115870) | Deltaproteobacteria bacterium GWA2_38_16 | reverse complement strand
TTTACAGAAAATCGATCATGAGGAGTTCCAGAAGAGGGAACGCCACATTCATAAATAGACAATTTTTTGGGATCTGGCTTAACTCGCCCTAAAAAGGCAGACATAAGAAGCATCCCCACTCCAATTAAAAAGGCAAATCCAAACATCATTAAAACTGCCATATGGTTCATGGAAAGCATAGTGTCTTTATAGTCAATTTAACTGGTGTTAACAATATAAATCTATTATATTATTTTTAATTTTAATGATTAAAATTAGCTATTTAAAAGATTTTCGGTGGCTATTTTGTTTAAGCATCGCTCTCATTTTATTTTTTAGATTTTCTTATAATCATATCATTGATCCTGGTTCCATTTTTCTCATGGATTTTAATGTATATCATTTTACCGCCAATCTTATTTTACAGGGGAAATTAGATATTTATCATTTAGCCTATCAAAATGGTTTTGAATTTAAATATGCTCCTTTTTGCGCCATTTTATTTACTCCTTTAGCCCTTTTTTCCCTTCAAACCGCTTCTGTGATGTGGGAGTTTTTAAATTTTATCTTTTTAATTAGTTACTTTTTAATTTCAGAAAAAATAATCCAATTTTATGGGTTTACTCACAGGTCTTGGTATTTTTTACTGGCCTTTATTTTTATAATAACCCCTTTATGGGCGAATCTGGGAGTAGGGCAAAGTGATATTGTTCAAATAGGGCTTATTTTTATAGCGCTCTATCTTTATATGAAGGAAAAAAGGCTCTTGAGTGCACTCCTTTTATCTTTAGCCATGTCTCTTAAAATCCCAGCGCTTATCTTTTTACTCTTTTTTGTTGTTAAAAAAGATCTGAAGATGATGTTTCAAACTTTATTTATTTTTCTAGGGCTTAATTTTTTGGCATGTCTATTTTTAAATTTTCACAATCCTCTTCAACCCTTTAAAGATTGGCAAGAAGTATTGAGGACGACAAGTCCCAATCTTCAATTTATTGTGCCCAACCAATCCTTGTATACTTTTTTATTTCGTTATTTTGGGACGGGAGATTCTTTTTGTTTTGAACTCTTAAAGCTTTCTAAATCAGCTATTTTTTGGCTCTATGGTTTTATATCTGTCGTTATGGTGTCCGTTCCCCTTCTTTTGGCACGGTTTTCAAAAGAAAGTAGAGCCAAAGATCTTTCTATGTTAGGTATTTTGGTACTCCTCATGGTTCTTCTTTCGCCGGTGGCGTGGAGTCCCAATTATGTTATTTTTATCTTTCCTATTTTATTTATTTTGTCCGCGCTAAAAGGGCTTTGGAAATTCAAGGCAAGAACTGTGGTTTCCATTTCTATTTTTTTGCTCATATTTTTAGATTTTTTCACTCATAAGAAAGCCTGGAGATTAGTTGGGCTTTTACCCTATAAAGGTGAATCCTATCCTGATTTAGTATTTATGATTTATCCCATGATGGGGCTTCTTCTTTATTTTTTGCTGCTCATGGTTTTAACTTACGGACTCCGTCATCCTGAGGACGAACACACGCGTGTGGAAGCCCGAAGGATCTTGTAACTATAGGAAATACAAATTTGTAAAGTTAAAGAAGCTCTTTTACAAGAAAATCCCACTTTACCAAGAAAAAAGGCATTTGCTCTTGCTTGGGGGCAGGTCAGTTTGTTTTGACCAAAGGATTTAAAACTTGTCCAGACAAATCAGACTCAAACATTCCCGAATATGGAATAAATACAGATGGGATCGCTTGAGTTATGGGCAATGTTTTATGAGAATATTTAAAACCATCTGTTAAAAACCAGCCCGTTCCTCGTGAGACTGCTTTTTCTTTTTCAAAACACACAAAAATTCTTTCTTTAAATGGATTATTGTATAGAGCTTCTAAACTGTGTCCAATTTCGGTCCTCTGATCTGGGTATCGAAGCCAATAGCGTCCAATTACAAGTCCAACCCCATAAGAATCAAAATAGTAATGAAATTCATCTGTAAACTCATCGTAGCCATATTGAATTTTTGAAGATTCAATGCATAGACGATCAGCAAAAAGAACAGAAGGCATAAAGAATATAAAGTATAAAACACCTAAGCTATATTTCTTCATTTTACACTCTCCTTTGAAGATGAGGTTCTCAATAGCACGTTTTATGTTTTTTGCAACTCTATCTGCAATCCTTATTCTTTTGTTTTGGATCTTGCGTAGGGTCGATCACCAAAACTTAAGCCATCCCAAAAAACCTCTAGATGATTTTTCTTTGTGGTCCTGACAGATTTTTTGATTTTTCTCAAAAGTTGAGAGTGCATTATTTACGTTTTCTAAAGCGATATCTACTTTTTCAATCCAGCCTTTATTCAAAGCCACATAATTTAAATATTCAGCTGTGGCTGGGTCTCCAGCTTCAGATTCCTCTTGAAGTCTGTGCTTAAGAGCAGGAATCAAATCAGTTTTGATTTGCTCCAGTTGCACTTTTTCTTGTTTTAACCATTCTCCTAATGTGTCATTAGCATATGTATTACATCTATCTTCAGTTTCCTCCGCTTCCCAAATACTTAGAGGATAAACATACGAATGAGAAACCCAACTGGCTTTATTTACAAGTACATATGAGTCATTCCAGGTAGGAACAAGAGCATTCATATAGCTGAATCGTTCGTCATTAGGACACTGATCATAGTTAGCCCAGTGATCAAATCCTTTTTCAATAACCTTTTGTAATTCAATACTATTGAATAGGGGGTACTCACGTGTTGACCAAGAATTTATAACCTCTTTATAAAGAGCGCAGCGAGCTTCATTGGAACCCATTTCTTGAAATAAGATATCAACAATTTCACGCTCTCTTTCGTAAAACCAACCTGATTTCCGATGCACTTTTTTAATCATTGACCAATAGTAACCTGTAAGTTCATTGTATACGCCAAGCGTGTTCATGATTTCTTGTAAATCTTCAAATGAATAGTGTTCTTCATTTTCAATTAAATAACGTGTCATGGCTCTTACTTTCTCGTGTTTAATAGGGCCTTCTCCTCTAATCATGGAGTGTAACGATTCATGTATGGGATAGACGCGTTGTTCTTTTGATTCGTTGAGGGCAGGTAAGGAACAAATAATTTCGTTTTCAGTACGAATGCACACCTGCCTGTCTGCATGAAAATCTGAACTAATGCTGGTTTCTGCTCTGGGTAAAACATCCAGTTCCCAATCGACTAAATAAATTTTTGCATTCATTAAATCATCCCAGATTGCTAGAGCTAAACCTGGATGGGCTTGTCCAATATTTTTAATAAGGTTCATAAATCCAGGAAGATTGTTTAGAAATTCCTTTTTCTTTGAGAGGGGCAGTGGAATAAAGGCTGAGCCTGGGCCACTGGGTATGAGATCTCTGGGTATGAGCTCCCCCTCTTTTTTAACAGCATCTCCTCCATTTCCTACTTTATCTCCTGCAAAAGTGGGTGAGATGAGCCCTGCCATTAAAAGTCCGATATAGAATAAGTTACGCATATTATTTACCTCCTGTATTGAGTCCCGCTTGATCTTTTACATTAGCTTCAGCCCTAACGTAGCCAGCAAAAACTCGAAAAAGATCAACAGTTTCTTCTTGGTCAATAATATCTGAGACAGTTCCATACATTGATGTTGTAAATGCAAGGGCACCATTAAAACGATTTGCCTTTAACTGTTCAGGGAAGCTTGCTTCTAAGACCTCTCTCGCTAATTCTGGTTTTTTAATCCAGATGACATCTCTGGGGTCTCCTTCGAATCCGGAAAGATGTGATGCGTTTCTCACTGCAACTTGAGCATCTTTATTATTTCCTAGGATAATAAAATGGACAGAGGGTACTTCCAATAGCTCTTTTAGTCTTTCTTGGTCTTTTTTTGGATATTCTCCACTTAAAATAGCAGTTTTATAAAGACGACTTTCTATAACAGGAAGGCTATTATATAACTCGGTCACAAGCTTTGAATAAGACATCACTCTATTTCTTATTTCATGGATCAAGTGAACCCATTCCCAAAGATCATGGGTATATTGTCTGACATCAATCATAACGGTATCACTGACTGTATTGTTAAATTGATTAAGGTATAGTTGCATTCCATTATCCCATCTAGAAAAAAGGTCAGGAACAACAGTTTCATCCCAAATCAACGCTTTTTTAGCAGCTTGAATTTCTGGATATACCTCTAAATCTATTAGGGTTAAAGCCAAACTCAAAATACTATGTTGTAATTGAAATGACTGTTCATAAAAAGTTTTATACTCTCTAGCTCCACCTTGAAATAGCTCGATCATTTCTAAGGCCTCTCTCTTTGGCATTTCACTCATGGCCGTTTTGTTTGGATGTGTCCACATCAATTGATGAGTAAGTTCCGATGCTTTACCGCTATGCACACTTTGAAAATAACTCATGGCCGTTTCAAAAAATCCGTGTGCTGATCTTATCCCCTGTATAAGATCATAGATCTGAGAAAAGGCTGCTTCATTATCTACGATGGTATTTACAAACTCATGAGACACGTCGTATTTTCTATCTTTCCCCATCAATCCCAATAATTCATGCAAAACAACAGCTTTCTTTTGAGTTTCTTCACTCCACCGACTTCTATTGATAATAATTTGTCCTCCTTCCAAATCTGTTTCATGAGGGTAACTAAAATTCATAGCAGTGAAATTTTCATGGGGTGGATCAAATTGCGCCTTGGAAGTAACATTGAGATTATCTATAAAGTTTTTAAATACAAGAAGGTCTATATCTTGCATTTTTTCAGGTAACATAGCTGGAGGGAGAGTTTTAAAGTAATCATACAAATCCATTGCTATATGCTTAAATTCCAAAGCCGTGCCATCCCCCCCATTTCCCACTTTATCTCCCGCAAAGGTGGGTGAGATGAGGCCCATTATTAAAAGTCCTATATAAAATAAGTTACGCATATTATTTACCTCCTCTTCAATATAGTTCACAGAAAAGCATGACAAAGGGTTCAAGCGTATTTGTTGAAAAGATTAATGTGCCAGACCTCTCCGCCAAAACGACATCATTGTTACCCAATAATTCAAGTTTTACCGCAACGGTCATTTCTATCGAGTCTTCTCTCAGGTACTCAGTTGCATTACGACGAGGTGAGAAAAAACCCTCAATATAGATTATTTTATGACGTAAGTCCTGTATGTTTTGAGACAACAAAAAGCGTTCTTTTGGATTCTGTTTTGAATCTAATGTTGCCCCAGAAATTTTAACAGGATTTGAGCGTGTTTCATCATATAAATAAGCATTGTAACCGAGTTGGACTCCCCTTAAACTTTCTCGATCTATAAAACTATCTATAAATCCCCCTTTTTCGAGACTTTTGGATGTAAGAATTGAGATCCTGAGATTTGTTTCTTGATGATCATCGGGTTTAACATCAACATATTTCTGCTCAGTTGGGCGATAACCGAAGAGAGCGTGAAGACTATTTAAAATTTTACCCTGGTCTGGTTCTTGAGAATATAAATACGCAACAAGTTCTCTAACGTCTCTTGAATCATTTAAAACTTTTTTCTTTCCATGAGCAAAGGTTGAAAATTCTCGGGCTGCCTTGTAAATAGATTCGTGTGTTTTTAAAGCGGCTTTACTGGTTAACGTAAAATGGTCATAGATTTCAGTGTCTCTCTCTAAAGTGCCATCTGGCCTATAATATGCCACCATCTCTAATCCACATCGAAGGTTCGGCGTGCTCATACTTCGTAATGTCTTCTTATAGTAGACTGCATAAATATCATTGGTTAAATTGATACCCATATCCAAAGGCAGATCGCTTGTTGAATTATCGATATGACGAGTGGCCTCTAAAATATCTAAATAAATTCTTTCTGTGAAATCACTTATAGAATTAAGAAGATTTTTGTCAGACAACTTTTTCTCTGGTTTTCCTACATTTCTTATTACCTCTAATGCAGACAAATGCTGTTCATTCACCTCTTTTGATGATTCTGGTATGGAAAGATCAAGGAATTCTTTACCTTCCCATAAATCAAGTAATTCTGAAGAAAAAACGCTGTTATCAGTCAAACTTCTACAAACAACAGCGCCTCCCCCATTGCCTACTTTATCTCCAGCAAAAGTGGGTGAGAGCAGGCTCATTATTAAAAGTCCACTATAGAATAAGTTACGCATATTATTTACCTCCTTTGCAAAGAATAATTAGTATTCACTTTGCCCCTGTAATAATCGTCCTTGTTCATCTAAAGATACTATCTGTCCTTCTTGAACAACGATTGTTTGCCCATCCGTAGTTTTAAATGTTGCGGACTGCGCTAACATTCCTTGTTTAACTTTATATCCAGGATAAAAGTGAATATATCTTCCTTCAAACCAATCATTTGTTTCTTTTTTTAGCCAAAATTTAGTTTTTTGATCTCCGACCAAAAAAGGAATCGCTATTTTTTCAAAGTACGTATTTCCCCAGAACGATTTCTGAGGTTCTGCAATGAAAATACCACTTTTTAATTCCCCTGTTTCGTAGAGCTCTACATACCCTGCAAATTTCAACTGATGCTCATCAATCGTAAAAGTTAAAGGTGTTTCATAAGAGATGGTTGCCATTTTTACAGTTTCATCTGAAAAAAAATCAACACGATTTGATCTAATATATATCCTTTGACCTCGACTCATTCCCCATCCTTTAATTTGTTTGGGATAATGCCTATCTGGTTCTATGGCTATCAGGCTACTTATGCCCCCATTCGGATAAAGGATTACAGTTAAGGGACGACTCCCCTTTCCCCATGGATTATCGACTGCGACTGTATTCAAAGAATAATTGGTGGATTCAAAAACTAATCCATTTTTATCATCTAAGGCCAAAACGACCGCTTTCAAACTACTATCTTGATAGAGCTGGATTTCTCCCCCATCATATGGGGCATAATCTTTTTCATTAATTCTGACCATGAGTGGTTTTTGTGGATCGGGAGAACTGGCCATGAAAGAATGAGGCTGTCCGTTATCATGAAAAGAAATAAATCCTGCCACATTTGCTTTTTGTCCTTGAACTTCGATAGAGCCACTTAAAATACAGCCACTTTTAACAACCATGCCATTATCAAAAAATTGAATGGGCCACATCTCTTCTTTGATGAATTGGTGATGGCATTCAAGTCTAGAAGAAGCATAAATAAAACCTTGATAATCAAATTTCTTAAAATCAATTGTCTTAAAAAAAGCAGCCATTTCTTTTGGCGTAAAAGTTTCAAATCGATGGGACATGAGATGAGCATTAAAATAACGGGTAGGGACAGAATCTTGATGCCCAAATTCTAATGCTTCTTCATAAATAATTTCATGAAGTATAAGAGCAGCTTTATTTGTAGAGTCTAGTTGTTTCCAAAGATCATTACTGACCAAATATCGTCTATCATCTGAAAAATGAGGAGTTCGTTGGACAATAATTTGTTCGACTTTACAGCCTTTTGGAAAAATTAAATGGTTAGAATCAGAAATATCTGGAAGCTCGGTATTATCTAAAAAGAGAGCGTTAGCGTCAAACTGCTTGGCTTTTTCTAAATACCTCTCTGCTCGGATAGACGAAATTCGCCCTAACCTTGAAAGAGCCAATTCCACTTTTTGAAGAGGAGACAAAGAAGCATCTCCCAAATCAAGTTCGATAGTCCAGCGCACTCTCCCTTCATAAATATCTAAGGCTTCAATCGAAGTAACTTCATTTACTGTATTCCGGCAAACCACGACATCTCCCCCATTTCCTACTTTATCTCCAGCAAAAGTGGGTGAGATGAGCCCTGCCATTAAAAGTCCGATATAGAATAAGTTACGCATATTATTTACCTCCCTTGACTTAATGGAAAAAGTTGAACACATAATCGATACACTTGATCAGGGGTGGAATCTTCTAAAAGACCACTTAATTCATCTTGAAATTTTCGAATCAAAACTTTTGCTTCAGCCAATTTCTTAGAATTAATGGCCATGGTGATTGAAGTAAAATCTCTTTCTTGAACGGGATCCGTTGTTAATGACTTTTGTGCGAGTTCCAAGCTTTGAAAATGAGATTTTTGTACAGATACATCTTTTGTGTCATCAGAGGTTCGATAACGTGGAACGGAACGCTTTAACCCACCCTTTTTATCTTTCTCAATGAGCCCCAATCTTTTTAATCGGGTCATGGCCTCTTTGGCTTCTTTCTGGGATATGCCAAGACGTTTAGATATCCATTGTGGGCTTTGTTTAAACCCTCGGGTTTTCATTAAAGAGAGAATGGCCAAATAATACCAATCTGAAATCACTCGAAACTGGTCTGACTGAAGTTGAAGATAATTGGGTTCTAAAGCAGTATTATTTAAGAGTTCTTTTTTTTGTTCAGGAAAAAGCCCAACAATCTCTGATTTTTCTTGAGGATCTAAGAGAAGTTTATCACAAATTTTTTGGGCTATCTTTTTAGAAACAAATCTTTTTCCATTCAAAATTTGAGAAACGGCCCCTGGGCTCATTCCAAGCCTATTTGAAAAAGCACGAAGTGAAAAGGCAGTGTTTTTTAATTGAAACTCTGTCAGTTTCGACTGAAGTACACTTTGTATAGCTCTTTGGTCATTCATGGTTGGGAAAGGCTATAACAGGGAAGTTTCAGAAACTCAATAGGGTAAAATAACAAAGTGTTTCAAGCTTTTGAAACACCTAAAGGGGATATAATTTTACGGAGTGACGATAAATTGAAGTGAGTGGGAGACAAAGGCTAATAAAGGTTCCCAGTAAATGCCAAAGACAAGGGTTGGAATAACCAAAAGAAGTAGCGCTATTGTATGAAGGGGGGTAAGCGCTACACTTTCGGAATCCTTAGATTTTTGTAAAAACATTTCTCGGACCAAATACGTATAGTAATAAAGCGAGATGACGGTATTTAAAATAGCAATAAGGAGTAGCCAATATAACTCTTTATGAACCAGTGCTGAAAATAAATATACTTTCCCAATAAATCCGCCAAAAGGCGGAATGCCTGTTAAAGAAAATAAAAATATGGCCAAAGAAACTCCCAATAAGGGAGATGTCCACCCCAATCCTTTAAAACTAGAAATTTCTTCATTTTTAAATTTGTTAGAAGCTAATCCTACGGCAAAAAAAGCACCAAAATTCATGAAAAAATAAATAGCTAGATAAAATAAGACGGAAGAAAGCCCTTGTTTATTTAAAACAATAAATCCCATGAGCATATATCCTGCGTGTGCAATACTGGAATACGCCAACATTCGTTTGGCATTTTTTTGCCGAAGAGCACTTAAATTTCCAATGGTCATCGTAATGGCAGATAAAATAGAAAGAATAAGTGCCCAATTGAGATTAGTCAGTTCATCCCACTGATTGGGAGTAGTTCCCATGTTGGCAAAAACGGTATAAAAAAAGCGAATGAAGACAGCAAATCCGGCAGCCTTGGGGGCTACGGTAAAAAAAGCGGCCGTTGGGGTGGGCGCTCCATGATACACATCCGGAGCCCACATATGGAAGGGAGCCATGGAAATTTTAAATCCAAATCCAAAAAGAATCATCAAAAGTACTGAATATAAAACCAAAGGATCTAAAAAGGCGGTCGATAAGGTAGCATTAATAGAATAAATATTTAAAGAGCCTGTGAGTCCATATAATAAAGACATCCCAAAAAGCATGGTCCCCGATGCAAACGCTCCATATAAAAGATATTTAATGGCTGCTTCATTAGATGCGGGGTGTTCTTTTCTAAATCCAGCCAGGGCATAAGAAACAATACTTACGAGTTCTAAGGAAAGATAAAGAGTGAGTAGATTTAAAGAAGAAACCAGCGTGCACATGCCTAGGGTAACAGAAAGGGTGAGAAGATAAAATTCAGCGGTTCTATTGGAGTCAATTTCATAGGAACGGTAGCTAAAAAGAAACGTAAAAAAAGTAGCAACAATGAAAAAGAGTTTAAAAAAGAGACTAAAAGGATCGTGGCTTAAGTGATTTGAAAAATAAAATTGAGGGGCATAGCTATATAACGTTCCCACTGCAAGAGCTGCAGCAGCAAGTCCCACCAGAGCCGTTAAAAATGTCAGAAAATTATTCCGAGAAATCATGTGGATGATTAAGACAAAAGAGAGCGTCAACGTTAAGATGATTTCGCTAGAATAGAGCATTAAACTAGAGGTTAAATTACTCATTATTTACACAGATTGAATAACGGTTAAAAGTTTATCTAAAGTTATTTTCATTAAATCTAAAATAGGCATCGGAAAAACCCCTAAAAAAATGACCAATACGGCTAAAGGAACTAGGGTAACGAGCTCTCTAAAATTAATATCAGAGAGATCTTTATACGTAGTATTCAGAGGCCCTAAGAATATTTTTTGTAAAACCCACAGGAAAAAAGCAGCATTAATGAGAATACCAATCGTGGCTAGAATGGTGAGAGATGGATAGACTTTAAAAGATCCTAAAAAGACCAACGCTTCTGAAATAAAACTTGAAAGGCCAGGAAGTCCTAAAGAAGCAAAAAAAGCCAGAGCAACAATCGATGTGTAAATAGGAGCTTTAACTCGAAGCCCACCAAATCCATCAATGCGTCTATGGTGAACACGATCGTAAATGACGCCTACTAATAGAAAGAGCATGCCGGTAGTAATGCCGTGGTTAAACATTTGAAAGACAGCCCCATTGATTCCTTCAACGGTAAAGGCGGCCATTCCTAAAAGCACGTAGCCCATGTGGTTAATGGAAGAATAGGCAATGAGTTTTTTCCAATCATTGCCTCCTTTTTCTTGAGGAAGCGTAATTTGAGCCATCGCACAAAAAGCACCATAAACAATATTAATAAGTCCTAAAATGGCCAAGGCATAAGAAAACCAATAGGTTTCTTGGGGTAAAATAGGAAAACTAATTCGAAGCAGTCCATAAGCACCCATTTTTAAAAGCACTCCGGCAAGAATTACTGAAATCGGAGTAGGAGCTTCTACGTGGGCCAGCGGTAACCATGTATGAAAAGGGAAAATAGGGACTTTAATCGCAAAGCCAATAAAAAGAAGAATAAATAAAATCTTTTTAAAAAGAGCAATGGTGATAGGCAATCCAAAAATGGTTAAATCTTTTATTTTTAAGATTCCAGGCCTAGCCAGTTCTACTAAATCAAACGTATGCGGATCAGAGTAAAAATAAAAGGCTAACATGACAACGAGCATTAAGACAGAACCAAAGAGGGTATATAAAAAGAATTTAATAGCAGCATATTCTTTTTTAGGACCTCCCCAAATGCCAATGAGAAAATACATAGGCAAAAGCATGAGTTCCCAAAAAATATAAAAAAGGAAAAAATCAAGGGCAACAAACACACCCATCATGCCGGCTTCTAAGAGAAGAAACATTGTAAAGTAGCCTTTTACACCTTGAGTAATACCCCACGAGGCAAAAACACAAAGGAAAGAAAGAAGTGCTGTCAATAAAAGCATGGTGATGGAAAGACCATCGGTTCCGATATAATAATGGATATTAAAAGTGGGGATCCAAGAAAATTTTTCTACAAATTGAAAGCCAGCTTCATTGCGATTAAAAAGTAAAAAAAGTTCTGCAGCGATGCATAAGGGGAGAAACGTGAATGCTGCTGATGTCCAGCGGATGAGAGAAGGACGATTGCTGGGGAGCAGTAAGATAATTAATATTCCTATAACAGGTAAAAAGACGATTCCTGTCAGTAAATGATCCATGATGATATTTGGCAATGTCATATATCTCTCCTCATAAAATAAGCGTTAGTAGAATTAATAATACACAGACAGACCCTAGTCCTACCAAAATATATTGTTGCACTTTCCCAGTTTGAATTTTTACCGTTTGTTTCCCTGAAGCTCCCACCATTTGTCCTGTCCCATCGACTAAGAGCTCATCAATAACTCGATTATCAAAATTGCCAGAACCTCTTGATGTTTGAATGGTCACGGGAGCCCAGCCATCCACCATCACTTGATCAATAACTCGGTTATCAAAATGAGCTAAAAGATTATTCAGACGAACGACATTATTTAAAATAGCCCATTCATAGAGTTCATCAATCCAATAAAGGTGGATGAGGGTGTTATAGATATATTTAAAACGTTGAGCCAGAGTGTCAGGGTTTAAAACTTTTTTCATATACATAAGATATGAAAGTAAAATGCCACTTCCAGCCACAAAAAGAGAAAGAACGGTGGCCAGATGATGTATGTTTTCAGGTATTTCTTCTTGTTCAATCCAAAAATGAAGGGGCGTAAATACAATGGCAAAAGATGAAAGACTTAAAATAATTAAAGGAAGCGTCATATTAAAAGGGCTTTCATGTGCATGTTCAAATTTTTTGGAGTCGCGAGCGGTGCCAAAGAAAGTCATAAAAATAAGTCTAAACATGTAAAAGGCCGTTAAAGCCGCAGCGGAAAATCCAAAAATGGGGATTAAAAAGTGATTTGGATGATTGGAGACAAAAGAAAGTGTTCCTCCCAAAATCATGTCTTTACTAACAAAGCCAGAAAAAAGAGGAACGCCTGAAATGGCCAATGTAGCAATGAGCATGGTGACAAATGTAATGGGCATTTTTTTGCGAAGTCCCCCCATTTCTCTTAAATCCTGCGTGTGAAGTGCATGAATAACACTTCCTGAACATAAAAAGAGGCATGCTTTAAAAGCAGCATGTGTGACCAAATGAAAAAATCCGGCTATGGTTGCCCCAACACCTAGGCCCATCATCATATATCCCAGCTGACTGACCGTCGAATAAGCCAATACTTTTTTAATATCGTTATGGGTTAAGGCCATCGTAGCTGAAAAAATAGCGGTAAAGGCGCCTACATAGGCAATGCAGGTTAAAGCTTCTGGGGTAAAAAAAGGAAACATGCGGGTAACCAGATAAACTCCTGCTGCCACCATTGTAGCCGCATGAATCAGAGCAGAAACAGGCGTGGGGCCTTCCATGGCATCTGGGAGCCAAATGTGAAGGGGAAATTGGGCCGATTTTCCAACAGCACCCATAAAAATGCATAGTCCCGCCAACGTTAGAAGAGAAAGACCCAAAAATTCACCGTTAAAAGAACTTTTGGAAAGAAAAGAAAAAATATCTTCAAATTTTAAAAGTCCATTGGTTTGAAAAAAGATAATTAAAATTCCAATAAACATTCCTACATCCCCAACGCGCGTGACAATAAATGCTTTTTTACTGGCATTGGCAGCAGAAGGTTTTTCAAACCAAAAACCAATGAGAAGATAAGAAGAAAGTCCAACCAATTCCCAGAAAACATAAAGAGCAAAAAGATTATCTGAAAGCACAAGCCCAATCATCGAAAAAGAAAAGAAAGAAAGATAAGCAAAAAAACGACTATATCTGGGATCCCCCTGCATGTATCCGGTGGAATAAAGATGAACGAGAAAGCTTACCGTTGTAATGACCAAAAGCATGAGAATAGTAGTGCTGTCTAAAAGGATTCCCATTCCTAAAGAAAAACTGGGTAAAGCAATCCATGGCCAAGACATGACCCACTTAAAATGGGCGTTTTGGGAGTGTACAAAATCTGAAAATAAAAAGAGAGTTAAAACCCAAGAAATAAAAATAGCGCCTAGAGATACCCAATCGCCTTTTCGAAAGAGCTTTTCCCCCATAAAAAATTGAATTACAAAACCTACCAAAGGAGAAAAAAGAATGGCCGAAATAATAACAAGCATAGGGTCTAAAGTTGGGAAAAGTTTTACAATAAAAGGATCTAGCATTTTAAATCTTTAACCTCTTCAATATCGATGGTTGCTTTATTTTGGTAAATTCTTAGCACAATGGCCAATGCTACGACCACTTCTGCAGCGGCAATGACAAAAATGAATAAGGCAAAAATTTGTCCTGAAAAGTCAGAAGCAATGTATTTTGAAAAGGCCACAAAGTTAATTCCACAGGCATTCATCACGAGTTCAATGCCCATCAAAATTCCAATAGAATTTTTCCGAGAAATAATCCCAATAATACCAAGTACAAACAAGATAGAAGATAAAATTAAGTAGTGGTGTAGTTCGACGGTCATTTGCTCCTCGCTAAAATGATGGCTCCAATTAAAGCCGCTAACAATAAAACAGAAGCCAGTTCAAATGGCAGTAGATACTCTGTTAATAGTAAATTTCCTAAAGCTGCAGTCGTGGGAAGGGGACCTTCTTCTGAAAGAGTTGTGTTCCAGTGAACCGTTGTAATGAGTTTAATGAGAAATCCCAAGAGCAATATACCAAAGAGGGTAGGGAGTATTTTTTTCTTTTTTTCATCTTGAAAGGTCATTCCATAAATATTTTTAGAAAGCATAACGGCAAATAAAATAAGAACTAGAATGCCCCCTACATAAATTAAAACTTGAGTGGCAGCGATAAAATCTGCTCCTAAAAGTACATAAATTCCTGCAACGCCAAAAAAAGAACCAAATAAAGACAAGGCAGCATAGAGGATATTGGGATGAAAAACAGTGACAATGGCTGGAATGATAGTCACAGCGGCAAATACATAAAATAAACTATCGTATGAAGTCATGATACAAATAATCCCAAAATAAGTTCAGGAATTCCTTTTCCTTTAAATAGCACCATCCAAAAGGCAGTTCCAATAAGACAGGCAAAAGAAAAGGGAACAAACACTTCCCAACAAAGTTTCATCAGCTGATCCACCCGATACCGAGGTAATGTCCAACGAATCCACATCATCGTAAGGAGTAGTAGAATAGATTTTGTCATAAAGACCATGATTTGAAGAGGAATTCGAAGTCCCAAGGTTAAGGAGGAAAGATCAAAAAAGGGAAGATGCCACCCTCCTAAAAAGAGAGTGGTTGCAACCGCACAAATAATAAAGCACTCAGCGTATTCAATGAGAAAAAAGATGGCAAATCGCATGCCACTATATTCAGTATTATAGCCTGAAACCAGTTCCGAATCTGCTTCTGGGATATCAAAAGGGGTTCGATTAGCTTCTGCCAGAGCTGCTATATAATAGATACAGGCTGAAATAAATAAGAAGGGGTTATGAAAAATATTCCAGTAAAAAGGGCCTTGCATTTTTACAATTTGAGCCATGTCCAAAGTTCCCGTGACCAAAACAACGGTTAAAATACTTAAAGCAACAGGGATTTCATAAGAAACTACCTGGGCAGCGGCTCGAAGTCCCCCCAAGAGAGACCATTTGTTATTGGATGCCCATCCTCCTAAGATAAGTCCCAAAGTAACCATAGAGGTAATAGCCAGGAGATAAAAGATACCAATATTGAGATTGGCCAAAATAACATTATCAGCAAAAGGAATAACGGCATAGGCACAGGCACCACTTATAAAAATAAGCATGGGAGAAAGAATAAAAAGTTTTTTATCAGCGTTGGTAGGAATAATATCTTCTTTAAGAAGAAGTTTTAATGCATCGGCAATCCACTGCAAGATTCCATAGGGGCCAACCACATTGGGACCAATGCGGGCTTGAATATCTCCTGCAATTTTTCGTTCAACGTAAACAGCCACTCCGGCAAAGGGAAATAAAAAGAGAAAAAGAAGACCAAAAATAGCCACAATACTATAAAACCAAACCGGTAAGATTCCTAGGAGAGGCCAAGATTCAAATAATTCTTTTAAAAATTCAGGAAGTGATGTCATTTTAAGTCATCCCCGCGAAAGCGGGGATCTATTTGTTTTTTTTGTAAACCCTTAATCCATTCAAAATCGCCTTTTGTCCAGGCGTAGACAAATCCAATTAGTAAAATAGCAATAAAAAGAATAATTTCACTAAAAATGAGCACTCCTTTGGCTTGAGAAGAAGTAACCCATTGACGAAATGTTACAGCCACTGGAAACATAAAGGCAATTTCAACATCAAAAATCAAAAATAAAATGGCGATCACATAAAATCGTAAATTAAATTGAACCCAAGAGTTTCCTTTAGGAAGTTCCCCGCACTCATAGGTAGATAGTTTTTTAGGATCCGGATTGGCCGGGCGGAGATATCGGCCTACCAAAAGAATAAGAGGAACCATACAAGCACCAATGATTAAGAAGAGAAGAATGGTTGTAAATTGCGTATACATGGGTATTTCTTTGGCCTCTTCCTCCGGATGTAACGTAAGTAAAAAATGTTGTCAATGAAGTTCACTAAAAGTAAGATGCCCGGGATGAATAAATTCGTGTGTATTTTTATATTGCTTTTAAGTGTGACTTTGGTGGCACAAGAAAAAACGCCTGACTTTCAAAAATTATATGAAAATGCCCAAAAAGGATCTTTAGAAATTACGGAAGAAGATAAGGAAATTAGTCAGCGTTATGTGTGGATATTTGTGACTGGCTTTTTAAATGAAGGAGCCGGTTGGATGGGCCGATATTTTGGAGATAATCGTGATCGATTAAAAGAATATGTTCCCGGTGAGGAAGTCTATATTTTAAGACCCAGTTCAAGCAATTCTGTTGAAGAAAATGCAGGAATTCTTCTCAAACAAAGCCAAGAAATTTATGAAAGACATCATAAAAAACTCATCATGATGGCTCATAGCAAGGGAGGGCCGGAAGTTTTAAAGATGCTGTATCATGAACCTCAAAAAACTTCTCAGATGATAGCCGCTGTGCTTACGATTCAAGCTGCTTTTGGAAGTGAAATAGCTGATTTTTTTATGGGGGATCCTTCCCGAGCCGAAGAGAAAAATTCTTTGGTTAATTTTTTCCCTTTTGGGGAAGAAGGGTTAAAATCCCTAACCACGTACGAGTCTGATCGAATTTTTTCTAAAGAGGTTATTGATGCTTTAGCCAGGCATCCCGTCCCTATTTATTTTTTACGAACCAGCCAAAAAGTAGGGATGTCTATTGGAATTGGTTGGGGAGCAAAATATTTAGATACTTTTGGTGACAATGATGGAATGGTAACAGTTCAGCGGCAAAAACTATTAAATGTGGGAACAGATTTGGGAATTATAGATGCCGATCATGCCGATACGGTCTTAGAATCGCCATCTAGCAATACCCCATCCTCTTTTCGCTATCATTTAACCGATGCTATTTTTGCTTATTTAATGAGGCGTGCGGACTAAATGGTTTGAAAACCCAACTTATGTGCAATTTTTTTTTGACGTTGATCTGCTGTTAAGAAAAGAAGTTCTTTGGCGCGAGGATCTAAATATAATGCACAGGCTAAATGATAAGCATCTGCGCCTCTACAATAGTCTATTTTAAAAATTTGTTGATACTCCAGTGCAAGGCTTCGATCAGGTGTAATCATGGTGATAGGTTCAATAAATAGGGAAGCTTTCGATGGATTTATTTTTTCTCGGGTTGCAACTGCTAGAATTTCAGCCTCAATCAAATTGGAGCTGATAATTTCATCTGCCTTTTTAAGATATTGACGATAGGTAGCATGGGCTTCTTCTTCGAGTAAAAGGCAGACGATGGCTGAGCTATCACAATAGAGGACGTTCATCGATCTTCCAGGAATCTTTCGAGGCCACCTAAAACTTTGGTCCCCTTAGGAAACGTTTTGGATTTGGCGCGAATGAGTAGGCCACATTCTTCTAGATTTTTAAGTCGCTTGAGAGCAGATTCTCCCTCAGAAATGGGAATAACTTTTGCAATCGGTTTTCCTCGTTCAGATACGGTTACCGTATGCCCCTGCTTTACAATGCGAAGCAGCTTACTTAAGTGTGCTTTAGCTTCATAAATAGAATAATTTCTGGCCATGACAGTAGTATCTCATACCTAGACAGACTAGTCAAGTATGGTTGGGGTGTTTATTTCTTTGCGGCGAGTTCTTCATTAATGACTTCTTCAATGGCTTCTTGAGGGAGATTGCCTACTAAAATTTTTCCATTTACAAAAAGTGTGGGAGTGGATCTCACCCCGGCTTCTTGAGCTTCCAACATCTCTTTTTGGACTTTGGCAAATTTTTCTCCACTATCTAAGCATTGCTTAAATTTAGTCATATCGAGCTTTAGGGACTCTGCATGTTTTTCAAGATTGGTACGATCCAAAGCCTGTTGGTTTTCAAAAAGTTTATCATGATAAGGCCAAAACTTTTCTTGGTCATGTGCACACAAAGAAGCCTGATGCGCCAGCGGTGCATTGGGATGACGACTCAAAGGGAAGGCTTTAAAAGTTAAGTTTACGGTATGCCCATATTTTTTGAGCACTTTATCTAAAGTTTTGACTAACCCACTGCAAAAAGGGCATTCAAAATCAGAAAATTCTACTATTTTTACTTTAGCATTTTCTTTTCCATACAAGGGTGCAGGGGTAAGATTTAAAGCAATTCTAGGACGTTCGGGTTTATCTAAATATACTTTAGCTCTGGCTTGATTTTTTAACCGGTCTAAGTATTTTTGGAGTGCTTCATTATAGCGTTCATTTTGCAGAAAACTTTTAATTCTTTCAGAGTATTGTTCTTTGGTGCCTTTTAAATATTCTTTTTGTTGGTTATAAAATTTATCAATATCTTTATCAGATACTTTTTTAATATTTCGTTGAACTTCTTTTTCAAGAAGGTCTTGGACAGAGATTTTTTTACGGGCGGCTTCTTTTTCTAAGACAATATTGCCGATCATTTCATCGAGTTTTCGTTTCTTTAGGCTATAAATATTTTTTTGAAGTTCATAAAGATCAATGCTTAATTCCTTTTGAACTTCGGCTTCGGTGATTTTTCGTCCATAGACTTCGGCGACTACCTTTTCAGGAGTGCCTTCACAAGAAGCATCGGTTTTTGTCGCTTCCTCTGCCAAAGACAGGTGAGAGGAAAGAAACCATAGGAAAGAGAAAATAAAGAGTGTTTTTTTCATAGTAAAAAACATTATCAGATAGAAGGGGAGTCCGAGTCAATAACTTTCAACTGGATAACTACGGCCAATTTTGTTAAAAATGAACTTATCTGGAGAACAAAAAAGATACGGCAGGGGTGGTTGTTAGTGGATTAAAGGGGGGAAGTGTATCTTATTGGCTCTCCAAATTTCTAAGAGATCCCTCGTCTTCGTCTCGGGATGACAGAAAAAAAGCGCTTTTAATCATTGCCAATTCTTCTATACAGGCTGAAGAACTTGTAGCGGATTTTTTATTTTTTTCTCCGCAGCGTAAAGAAGAAGTGGGTTATTTCCCAGCCTGGGAACCTCATCCCTTTGATACTTTTTCACCCCATCCAGATATCGTCATTGCCCGGCTAGAAATTTTATATCGATTGCTTCAACGTAAAGACATGTGTGTGGTGACCACGATTGAGGCTTTGTCTCAGCGATTAATCCCCCAAGAAATGCTGATGGAGCAAACGGTCTTTTTAAAAAAAGAAGAAGAAATAAACCGAGATCAATTGTTTTTAAAACTCATAGAAAGTGGGTATAGCCGGGTAACAACCGTAGAAGATCGGGGGACGTTTTCAGTGCGTGGGGGAATTGTAGATATTTTCCCGCCTTTAACCCAAAATCCTTTTCGACTAGAGTTTTTAGGCGATATTATTGAAACCATTCGGTTGTTTGATGCTTCCTCTCAGCGATCTGAAGAGGAAGTTTCTCAAGTTTCTATTATTCCCGTTCGAGAAATTATTTATACCAAAACCACTCAACAGTTGGCCATGGATCGAGTGAAACAAAGTGCGGATGAAATGGGAGTGGCTAAGCTAAAACGGGATCAGATTGTAGAGTATTTAGAACATCGTGTTTATTTTCCAGGGGTTGATTACTATCTTCCTTTTTTCTACTCAAAAACAGATCATTTTTTAGATTATTTTTCAGATTCTTTTAATGTGGTTTATCTTGATAAAACTGCCATTCAAAAAAACTTAGAAGAATTTGAGAAAGAATGTCAGTTGGACTATGAAAAGGCCATTGAGCAAGGACGCATATCTTGTAAAGTAGCAGAGTTTTATGTGCCCTCTGAAGAGTGGGCGAAGAAGATTTTACCTCAACCGTATTGGAATATTTCTCCTTTAGAATTTTTAGAAGGAAAATCTTCGGTCCTTGCGTTAAAAACCCAGGACAATGATGACATTCGCCACGATTTAAAACGTCTTAAAATAACCAGTCTTGAAATTCTTCATCCTTTGGCTGTCAAATTAAAATCTTTAAGACAAGAAGGATGGGCCATCTTCTTTGTGGCACATACTCAGGTACAACGAAAACGCTTTCGAGAACTTATGGAGCATTATGGGCTTAGATTTTTTGAATTAAAGAGTGTGTTTTCGATGGAATCCATAGCTCAAGCAAAGCAAGATCAATCTTTTTTAATGTACGATGTGGTGTTGGTGTCTGGAATTCTTTCCAAGGGATTTCGATTTGAAGAAGAAAAAATAATGTTTATAGCGGAAGAAGAAATTTTTGGAGAGAGAAAGAAAATTCCTAAAATTTCCATTTCTAAAAAAGCCCCCTTTGTTACCAATTTAGCTGAACTTATCGTTGGGGATCCCCTGGTTCATGTGGATCATGGGATTGGGCTTTACCAAGGGTTGACTCGTCTTAAAATTGATGAACATGAAAGCGATTACATGGTTATTGAATATGCTGGAGGGGATAAACTGTATTTACCAGTGCATCGGCTTAATGTCGTTAATCGTTATTCGGGTGCAGATAAAAATAAAGTTAATTTAGATAAACTGGGCGGCAAGGAATGGATTAAGACAAAGAAAAAAGTAAAACAAGGGATTCAAGAAATTGCTCATGAACTTTTAAATATTTATGCCACGCGAAAAACGTATAATGGTTTTTCGTTTGGCCCAGCAGATTCTTATTTTCATGAGTTAGAAGCCACCTTTCCGTATGAAGAAACGACTGATCAGTTTAAAGCCATTGAAGAAGTACTTTCTGACATGTGTTCTTCTAAACCCATGGATCGAATTATTTGTGGCGATGTGGGATATGGAAAAACAGAAGTGGCCATCCGAGCGGCTTTTAAAGCGGTGATGGATAAAAAACAAGTAGCTGTTTTAGCACCCACGACGTTGCTTGTAGATCAACACCATCGTGTATTTATGAAGCGCCTGGAACAATTTCCGGTGACGGTTGATGCATTAAGCCGATTTAAAAATAAAAAAGAACAACTTAAAACCGTTCAAAAATTAAAAAAGGGAGAAGTCGATATTATTATTGGAACCCACAGACTTTTATCTTCTGATGTGGAATTTTTTGATTTGGGACTTCTTATTATCGATGAAGAGCAGCGTTTTGGAGTGGTACATAAAGAAAAAATTAAAAAAATAAAAAAAACACTGGATGTTTTAACACTTTCAGCCACCCCCATTCCTCGGACTCTTCACATGGCACTATTGGGAATTCGAGATATCAGTATTATTAATACCCCTCCGCAAGATCGGCTTTCTATTCGAACCTATTTGACGCAGTTTAATGATGAAACCATTCGAGAAGCCCTGCTTCAAGAGATTCATCGAGGAGGGCAAGTCTTTTTTATTCATAATCGGGTAGAAACCATTGCGGGTGTGACCAAACATCTTCAAAAGCTCGTCCCGGAGGCCAAAATTCATTTTGCGCATGGGCAAATGAAAGAATCATCAATTGAAAAAATCATGCTCGATTTTTTAAATAAAGAATTTCAAGTATTAGTCTGTACTACCATTGTTGGGAGTGGAATTGATATTCCATCTGCCAATACCATTATTATTGATCGAGCCGATACTTTTGGGTTGGCACAGCTCTATCAACTTCGAGGCAGAGTAGGGCGCTCACGAGAACGAGCCTATGCGTATCTTTTAATTCCGGAAGAAGGGCGATTATCGGACGATGCCAAGAAACGTCTTCAAGTAATTCAAGGAGCCTCGGAACTGGGATCTGGATTTAAAATTGCCAGTCACGATTTAGAAATTAGAGGTGGAGGAAATATTTTAGGAAAAGATCAGTCCGGTATGATTTCAGCTATTGGATTTGAACTTTATACGGATCTTTTAGAAGAAACCGTTCGGGAATTAAAGGGAGAAGACATCAAAGAAGCTATTGAGCCTGAAATGAATATTAAAATTGCTGCTTATATACCCCAAGATTATATTTCAGAAATGGGAGATAAAATTTCTTTTTATCGACAGTTGGCCTCTCTGGAATCTGAAGAAGAACTTCAAGATATTGAAGCAGAAATGAAAGATCGCTTTGGTGAACTTCCTTCCCAAGTATATAATCTCTTTGAACTGATGGCGATCAAGTTTTATTTAAAAAAATTACATGTAAAAGCTCTTGATTTTGGAAATCAAAAAGCGGTGCTAACATTTTCTGAGACAACCCCATTAGATCCTCAAGTTTTACTTACCTTCATTAAAAAAGATCCAAAGCACTATCAATTAAAAGTGGATAATAAATTTGTTGCATATCTAGAGGACTGGAAACATATTCTGCCCTTCGTTAGAAACTTAACGAGTGTTATTTAATCCATGACCAATAAAGAATTACATAAAGAAATGATTCGAATTGCTATTCCTGTATTTATTGGCAATTTAGGATTTTTACTATTTGATATTATCGATATTTTTTGGATTTCTTCCTTGGGCACAGATACGGTAGCTGGAGTGGCATCTGCTGGATTTTTAGATTGGGCCTTGGGATCCTTTATGGGAGTCACTTATGTGGGATGCAGCAGTCTTATCTCTCAAGCGGTTGGGGCTAAAAATCAAAAAATGGCATTTGATGTGGCCAGAGAAGCCATTCAGTTGAGTCTTTTCATTGCACTTTTTTTAATGCTCCTTTTATTTTGTGTAACTCCTTCACTACTTCTTTGGATGGGGCTTAATCCCTCGGCCTTTCAGGCAGGGTATAATTATTTTAAAGTCATTATTTTGGGACTTCCTATTTTTTATATTTTTATGCTTACGGGGCAAATTTTTTATGCCCATGGAGATTCAAAAACAGCCGTGGGAATTTTATCTGTGGCCTTGGTTTTAAATGCGATTTTAGATCCCTTTTTTATTTTTGGGTGGGGACCTTTTCCTAAATGGGGAGTGAGTGGGGCTTCTTTTGCTACAGTTTTAAGTTTCTTTTTAAGTCTCTTTTTGCGTTTTTGGTTTTTAAGACGAAAAAACTATATTGATTCTTTAAAAACATTTTTTACGTTTAGCACAACATATTTTTATAAAATTTTAAGTATTGGAATTCCAACTGCCTCTGCACGAGTCATTTGGTCTATGGTTTATCCCCTACTGTCTACGATTATTACTCGTTTTGGGATGGAGCCTTTAGCTGGAGTGACGGTAGCACATCGGGTAGAAGGCTTTGCCTATTTTGCTGCAGGTGGATTTTCAACCGCTGTTTCAACCTTAGTGGGACAAAACACGGGTAGACGAGATTTTGAAATGGTGAAACGTATTGCTTATGAAGGGCGATTTTTAATTACCGCGGTCATTATTCCTTTAAGCCTGATGTTTCTTCTCATTCCAGAATTTTTAGTACGTTTTGGCGCCAATGATCCCCAGGTGATCTCGTTCGGCGCTTCGTATTTAAGAATCATTGGAATTTTAGAACTTTTTTTAGGATGGGAGATGATTTTTGAAGGGGCTTTTAATGGAATAGGGAAAACGCGTCCTTATATGCTTATTTCTATTCCCCTCACTCTGGGGCGATATCCGCTGGCATATTTTTTTGTAAATATGTGTGGTTTTGGTGTGTCTTCCATTTGGTGGGCCATTTCTATATCGACAGGACTAAAGGGATTGCTTTTAAGCCTTAGGTTTAATAGGTTGATGTCGAAGGAGCATGAAACATGAAAAATAGATTTCACTATATTTTGGGATTATTTCTAATAGGGGCGATGAGTTCTGCTCAAGCGGCTAAACCCACTCAAGTAGTTGCAGAAGTGAATGGGCAAGCCATTACGCTTGAGCAATTTAATCAGCGATATAATTGGTATGTGGAGCGGTTTAAATTTAAAATGCCCAAAAAAGAATTTTTAAAAAATCTAATTGATTTAGAAGTTTCTTCTCAAGAAGCTATGAAGCAAGGTGTTTCCAATGAAGAAAAAATGAAATACGACTATAAAGTACTTTTATCTCAGCATCTTTTAGAAAAAGAAGTCTATGGGCAATTTGATAAAATTAAAATTTCAGATAGAGATTTAAAAAAATCTTTTAAAGAAAGTCCAGAAATTCGGGCCAGTCATATTTTATTTAAGTTAGAAGCCAATGCCGATGCCAAAAAAGAAGAAGAGATAAAGAAAAAAGCACAAGAGATTTTGGATAAAATTAAAAAAGGGGAAGATTTTACGGAGCTTGCTAAAAAATATTCTGAAGGTCCCTCGGCTAAAAATGGAGGAGATTTGGATTTTTTTACGAGGGACAGTATGGTTCCAGAATTTTCTGAAGTTGCTTTTAAGCTTAAAAAAGTAGGGGATGTGAGTGATCTGGTGAGAACCAAATATGGCTATCATATTATTAAACTCACCGGGGTGCGCGATTTTAAAAGTGCAGATAAGAGAAGGCTTGAGAATCAAATTCGTGTGCAAAAACAAAAGGAAATTTACGAAGGATTTTTTTCTAAACTCAAAAAGAACGCCAAAATCACCATTAATGAAAGCTTAATTCAAGACTAATAAACATCAGGACAGGAGATGTCTTCCTAGTATTTCTTCGTGGCTCGGCCCCGAAGGCCTGCGCTTTACCTCAGAAATACTAGGAAGACATCTCCTGTCTAAGAAGTCCTATTTAGCACACAAAAACATGAATTGTTTCGTAAAATTAAGTGGAAATAGGTATTTTGCCAAAAGATCTCGCAGGAATTTTTTAAAAGATTTTAGTTTAATCTGTCCCTTGTTCCATTGAATGAGCTCTGGGACATCTTCAAATTTATACGTTTTTAAAACTTTTAGACCATTTTCTTGAATAAGTTTTATCCAATCGCTTTTCGTAAGATGTAAATCATACGTTTGCCAAGAATCTTTTAGCCCGCCTCGCCAAAATACTTCTACAATATGTCTCCATTGAAAACTATTGGGAACAATAATCAACGCTTTTCCCCCCTTTTTAAGAACACGAGACATTTCACTTATTCCCATCTGGGGATGTTCATAATGTTCAAGGGAACCACAGTTTGTAGCCATATAGAAGGTATCATTTTTGAAAGGGAGTTTTTCACCATTAAAAAGGATAAAATTTGTTTTTGGGCAGCGTGCTTTAGCAAGATCCAAGGCAGTTTTTGAAAAATCTCCTCCAAAGGTTTTAAGCGTGAGATCTTTTATTTCTTGAAGTAGTCTTCCGCTGCCACAGGAAATATCTAAAAACTTAAAATGGTCATCCTGAGCATAGCGAAGGATCTCTAGTATTTTTAAAATGGAGCGGTAATTAGAAGGGTGATCTTGAATGTCTTTGGTTTTAAATGTTTTATCATAAAACTCTTGGCGGTCTTTAAGATGGTATTGGGAAGCAGGAGCGTGTTTCATATGAGAGACTAAAAATATCCTAACCAATAGAGGAGTGGCTCTCCGTAAAAAAGAGAAGAAAGAGCTCCTACGGCTAAAAAAGGACCAAAAGGTAACGCCGATTTTAAATCTTGTCTTTGTATAAGGATAAGGCCAATCCCCACCAAAGATCCTGCAATTGAGCTAATAAAGAGCACTAAAAAGACAAATTTATATCCTAAAAAAGCACCTATCATGGCGGCTAATTTAATATCTCCTCCTCCCATACCTTCTCGTCCAGTAAATTTGAGATATAGATACGCAATAATAAATAAAACGCCTCCTCCCAGTAAAATACCCAGACTGGAGTCTATATAAGAAATTTGTAAAAAATGAAAGGAGAGGAGAAATCCTAAAATCGTTCCTCCGATACTGATAGAATCTGGAATAATACGATAGTGAATATCAATGACAGTTGTAACCAGAAGTGCTGAGACAAAAATAAGGTATGCAAATCCCTGCGTCCTAAATCCAAATTCATGAAATACCCAAAGCGCAAGAAAAGCTGTGATGAGTTCTATGAGGGGGTATTCAACAGAAATTTTTTCCTTACAAAATTGGCACCGTCCCAAAAGATAGAGATAACTTAAAATAGGGATGAGATCATACCACGGAAGTGTTTTGTTACAGTGTCTACAATGAGAAGAAGGCCAAATAATGGATTCTTCTTTTGGAAGACGAACGATACAAACATTTAAAAAACTTCCAAGGAGTGCCCCAAACATCAAATAGAAGAAATTACTCCATTCCATATTTTTCAAGTCGGTATCGCATCGATCTAAAGCTAATGCCTAAAAGCTTAGCTGCTTTTTTCTTTACCCCTCCGGCTTTTTTCAATGCTTTTTCAATAAGATCTTTCTCCAGATTTCCCACAATTTCTTCTAGATTAACTCCATCGGTTGTCACCGATAAGTCTGAATGAGAAGCTCGCCTGCTTAACAATGCACCCGGATGAAAAATAACCGGTGGCAAACTTTCTGGCAAAATAGCCGCTCCTCTTTCCAAAGATACCGTTCGCTCAATAATATTCTCAAGTTCTCTCACATTTCCAGGATAATCGTACTGGCTCAGAGCATCCATGGCTTCTTTAGAAATTTTCTTAATGTCTTTCCCAAGCTGCTTATTGAACTTTTCTAAAAAGTGTTGAGCTAAAATAGAGACATCTTCTTTCCTCTCGCGAAGCGGGGGAAGTTGGATGTGAATGACATTGAGCCTATAGTAGAGATCTTCTCTAAAATTGCCTTTAGATACTTCCTGTCCAAGTTCTTTATTCGTAGCTGCCATAATGCGGACATTCACCGTAATGTCTTCTGTGCCTCCGACTTTTCGAAAGGTTTTATCTTGCAAAACTCGAAGCAGTTTTACTTGAATATGAAGCGGTAATTCTCCAATCTCATCTAAGAAAATAGTTCCATTGTTGGCTACTTCAAAAAGGCCGAGTTTATCGGAAATAGCGCCAGTAAAGGAGCCTTTTTTATGCCCAAACATTTCACTTTCCATGAGGTTTTCTGGAATGGCTCCACAGTTTACCGTTACAAAGGGCTTATCTTTTAAAGGGCCATTATAATGAATGGCTTTAGCCACGAGCTCTTTTCCGGTTCCGCTTTCGCCGGTAATGAGCACATTGGTTTTGGTTTCACACACCCGCTGGATTAAATCATAGATCTTAAGCATGGATTGGGCACTTCCTACCAAATTTCCAAAGTTAAACTTTGCACCCAATTCTTTCTTTAAGAAAATATTTTCTCTGGCTAAGATCCTTTTTTCCAATGCCTTTTTAATGATGAGTTTAATTTCATCTATTTTAAAAGGTTTGGTGATGTAGTCATAAGCACCTAGTTTCATGGCTTCAACAGCCGATTCTGTGGAGCCAAAAGCCGTAATAACCAAAACCACGAGTTCTGGGTCAATTTCTTTGGCTTTGGCTAAAACCTGCATGCCGTGAATTTTAGGCATTTGAAGATCAGTAATGACCATATCAAAGCTTTTTTTCGTTAAAAGCTTAATGGCCTGATCTCCATCGGGGGCGGTAGCAATGTCATAGCCCTCTCGTTTTAGCATAATTTCCAAAAATTCCCTTAAGCTTTCCTCATCATCTACGACGAGAATTTTAGGTTTGTGATCGTCCATGGTACGTTCCTCCTTCTTAAGTTAATGGAAAAATCAACGTAAACGTGGTTCCTTTGCCCACTTTTGAATTAACGCTGATTCTTCCTTGATGGGCTTCGATGATTTTATGAACCATCGAAAGTCCAAGCCCCGTTCCTTTGGGCTTTGTTGTAAAAAAGGGATCAAAAATTTTTTTAATATTTTCTTCATCAATGCCTTCTCCGGTGTCTTCAATATCAATATAGAGCTGTTCATCCTGTGCATAACTTCGAATATTGATTTTCCCACCTTCTGGCATGGCTTGCGCTGCATTTAAGAATAAATTCCAAAAAATTTGTTTTATTTTTTCTTTATCGCCTTTAATTTCTAGATTTTTATTTTCAGGAGTAAATTTCATCTCAATGTGTTTTGAAGCTTGCTTATCCATGGAAAAAGCCATCAGGGTGTCTTCAATAATGTGATTAATTTTAAAGAGGGTTTGTTTTTTTTCAGAAGGTCTCACATAGTCTAAAAATTCGTTAACCAAAGAATTAAGCCGGTCTGTTTCTTTTAAAATAATATTCATGAGTTTTTTATTTTCGTCTTTTACCTCAATTTCACGGCTCAACATTTCAATAGATCCACTGACCGAAGCCAGGGGGTTTCTAATTTCGTGGGCAATGCCAGCCGCTAATTTTCCAATAGCTGCTAATTTATCGGTGCGTTGTACGTGTTGTTCCATTTCAATGGTTTTGGTGAGATCTTCAAATATAAGGATATTCCCGCACTTTTGATTATAAGCATCTTTTAAATCGGAAAGTGCAAAGCCCAACGTCAGTTCTATCGTAGAAGCATTTTTGAAATGAAAAATTTTTCGCACAGGAACTTCTTTTTTAGAGGGGGCTTTTTTAATCCAGTGTTTTTTAAGATCAGGGAAAATATCAAAAATATTCTTTTTATAAATCGTAGAAAAATGAAGGCCTGTTATTTTTTCAGCTGCCTGATTAAAATAAATAATATTATTTTGAAGGTCCGTGGTTAAAAGGCCACTGGTCATATTGTCAATAATGATTTTATTGAGATCTTCTAATTCTTTTACACTTTCTTCTTCTTCTTTAAGTCTCATGCGAAAGGTTTTAAATTGGTCTGAAAGATAGCCGCTTAACAGAGCCACTAAAAAGAAAGCAACATTATTAAAAAATAAGGTCATCAAATGCTTTTCTCTATTTTCAATGGGATCTAAAATAAGAAGCGTACTAAAACAAATGCTGCTAAAAGCGGCGGTGTAAAGAGAGCCAGTTTTAAGATACAAGATAGAAGAAAAGGCAATGGTAAAAAGATAAAGAAAGGTAAAGACGGCTTCTTGGGTGCCGGTAATATAAATAAGGGCCGTAATAAATAAAACGTCATAGGCAATTTGGCTCGAAATAAAGTAAGTGAGATCTTTTATTTTAGGCATAAGAAGAGTGCCTGCGATGGTAATGAAATAGGTAAAACCAATGAGGGAATAGATGGGTAAAAGATCCTGAGGGCGAATGACGGAGCTATCTTTAATTTGGTAGATAAGGGTGATGGTGAGTAAAAGGGTATTAACCACAGCCCTTAAAAACATAAACCATAGCGTATTTTCCTTAGCTTTGAGCTGAGGTAAGACACTTTTTAACTGAATGTTTTTAGCGAGAAGTTCCCCCCGCTTTTCCGGCATTCCCATATGTTCTAACTTCTTGTAATTACTATATTTTTTATTCTGTCATTAACATTTTCCACTTACGTACTGATATCACTTATCTATAATGGTAACTGCGGTGACACTTTTTGTCAACTATCTCTAGAATCTATTATTTTTAGAAAGAGCGTAGCAAATAAAAGCTGAAGTCCCATAATTAAAAAAGTAAAGCAGAGTAACCCTGTTCGTACCTTATTGAGTTCTCCAAAATGGGTGTGAACCCAGCTATATATAATAGATAGTCCCAGCAAAAAACCTACGCTTATACTGATCATACTGCTTTTTATTCCGTGAAGAGAAATAAAGCGGTGGATAACATGAAAAAGAACATCTTGGGAAGATTGATGTTTCTTGGCCAAAAAAGTTTTAGCTAGGAATAAAAAACTCAATATTTGAAAACTTAAAATAGTAGTGAGTGTTGCTGCCATCATATAATGGTAGTCAAATTTAAAAGTGCCGATTTTAAGAGGCCCCAGTGCCAATAGGCCAGAGATAGCGGTTCCTCCCATTAAACATAAAAATCCCGGAAGCATAAATCGTCGGGTGGAACTATAGGCCAAGATGAGACTTAAATGACGCCATCCATCACTAAAAGAATTTAGTTTTGATTTCCCTTTTCTAACAGAATAAGCAATGGGAACCTCTGCAATTTTTAAATGAACGTGTCTTGCTTTAATGAGCATTTCTGAAGCAAATTCCATCCCAGATGACGTTAGAGACATTTTTTGGTAGGCAGATTTTGTAAAGGCCCGCATTCCAGAATTAATATCGGACAGGTTCAATTTATAAAAAAAGTTAAGTAACCTTGAAAGAAGAGGGGTGCCCAAATATCTGTGGAGCCAGGGCATGGCCCCGGGTTGGATATTCCCCTTCGTTCTAGAACCAATGACCATATCGTATCCTTTATAAAGAGGTTCAATGAGTTTTGGAATTTCACGAAAATCATAGGTGCCATCGCTATCTCCCATGACAATAAAATCACCTTTTATAGCCTGTAAGCCTTTCAAATAGGCAGAGCCATACCCTTGAATAGGTTCAAAAATAACAGAAGCTCCACATTTTTGTGCAATAACAGCAGAGTCATCCGTGGAACCATTATCCACGACAATAATTTCTCCTTGGAGTTGGTGTTTATTTAAAATCTCGCGAGTACTTGAAACGCACGGGCCAACGGTAGAGGCTTCGTTTAGGCAAGGCATGACAACGGAAACAGTTTTATTCATGAAATTTTTTTAAAATGTTTTTGAGCGGTTTCAATATCACATTTTATTTGCGCTACTAAATGCTTGGGAGAATCAAATTTTTTAATCGGACGGATCCAATCGACAAAATGAATAATCAAGGATTCTCCATAAAGTGTGTGATGAAAATCCATCATGTGGGTTTCAATGGAAAAGGGACTTTTTTCCAAAAAGGTCGGTGCATGGCCGACGTTTGTCACACTGGGGTAAAGAATATTTTTATATTCTGTAAGCGTTATATAAACCCCAATTTTAGGAATGAGCTCTGCATGAGTTTCAATGTTAGCGGTGGGAATTCCTAATTTTTTCCCCCGCCCTTCTCCTTTTACAGTAACTCCTTGAATAAAATAATGGCGGCCTAAAAACTCTTGGGCTTTTTTGACTTCACCTTCTTTAATGAACATTCTAATTTTGGAAGAACTCACCACTTCTTCTTCGATTTTAAAAGGGGAGGTAATATGGAGTTCAATATTTTCTTTATCACACCATTTTTTTAAAAGCTCTGTATTGCCGCTTCTTCCTTTCCCAAAGAAAAAATTATATCCTACATAGAGAATTTTTGTTTTTAAGTGAGTTAAAATAATTTCTTTAAAAAAATCTTGGGCTGTTTTTTCTGAAAATTCCCGATTAAAATTTTCAACTACCGTTATATCAATCCCTTGATTTTCAATAAGGGTCAGGCGTTCTTCGATAGAATTAATTTGTGGTTCGCAGGTTTCTGGATGAATAATACAAGAGGGATGGGGGTAAAGAGTATAAACAACAGAAGTGCCTTGAATCATCGATGCTTTTTTAACAACGTCACTAAAAATTTCTTTATGTCCTAGGTGCACGCCATCAAAATTTCCAATAGCCACAATGGGTTTTGGTAATGTTTTTGGAAAATCTTTTGATGTCCGGTAGACAATCATGTTTTTATTTGCTACAGTCTTTATCAATGTCGTTGATTTTACAAGTTTTTTTTGTGTGTTTCCTCGCAGTTAGTTGCGCCACCGTTTCTAAACCTGAACCAGAAGCTCTTCCTTCTTCTGAAAATGGTGAAAATGGCCAAAAAGGGTTAGAGGAAGAAGATGTGGTGGTGAAAGAAATTTCTCAAACACTTACTTTAGAAAAAACAGTGGATAATCTCTATGATAATGCCTATCAATCCTACTTAAATGGAAAATATGAAGATGCCATTATTGGATTTGAAACGGGAGAACTTTTAAATTCCCAAAAAATGCAGTTTTGGAGAAAGCTTTCTTTAAATTATTGCTATTTGGCTACCGGACGGTACAAAGATGCCCAAAATTTGGCGCTTCTTTTGATCAATGAAAAACCTGACTACTGGAAGTCCTATATGAATGCAGCATTGGCATATCTCTGGCAGGGGAAATTTCAAAACGCCATAGAACATTTTCAAAAAGCAGATGAATTTCAAGATGCTGAGCCTTCGGTAGAGCTTTATCTTGGGATTGCCTATAAACTATTAAAAAAAGAAGATCTGGCTCAAAAACAATTTGTAAAAGCCGAAGAGAGTTACCGAGAAATTATGAAGAATAATCCAGATGATGAACAAGCCTTTATAGAATTGGCTTATTTATATTTATATAGTGACAAAAATAATGGAGAAGTCTTAAGACTTTTGGATAAAGCTAAACGTATTGTTGAAGATTCTGATAAACCTGAAGAAAAACAAATTTGGTTAGATTTTTATTTGCCTCATTTAAAAGGGATGTTTTTATATAAAGAAGAAAAATTTGAAGATTCTATTTTAACTTTAACTTCTGCTTTAGAGAAATCTCCTTCTGGAATTCATGTGGATTTAGCAGAAGTGTATTATTATTTAGGCAAAAATTATAAGGCTTTAAAAAATGATGCAAAGGCGCAAGAATTTTTTAAGAAGGCGCTAGAAATTGATCCTTTGGTTTTATATACAGATGATATTCAAACTCAGTTAAATAAAGTATTGAAACCCAAATCCCCAAAAACGCGTTCGTGAATTGGCAAATTCACCTCTAGGGTCATAGCCGTCATAAAAGTTAAATAAAATCCGGAAAGGCTGGGGATATTCTCCCTGAATTCGAAAACCGGTAGAGTAACTTTGATTTATAAAAAAATCATATTCTGTGCCAGCTTTCCAATCAGGTGCAATAAAGTAAGAAATTTTTTTGGATAAGGGCCAAAAAAGTTCTCCCCCCACCTGAAAGGTGGTAGAGAGTTTTTCATCGGGGGGATAGTTTTGGTGAAAGGCTTGAAAGAATCCAAAATAGGGACGTATCCACAAAAAATCATAAGAAATATTTAGCTGTATAAATTCTCTACTATAATATTGTTTGGTTTTTTTAACGGTTGGCCACAAAAGCCCATCAGCCAGATGTGCACTGATATGTTCTAGACCAATTCTCCCATTCCATGGGGTTTTTTGATACTCTGTGTGGATTCCAAATTTAGTATCGGTTGTTTCTAAAGAAAATCCACCTCCTTCTTGGATTCTATAGCGGGTTTGGTTAAAACTTAAAAGATCCACTCCTATTTGTACTATTTTCTTGTCACTCCGGGCCCTATAGAGGGGAACAACCACTCCAATCTTTCCATGTTGTCGGTAGCGATTCAATGCAATAAGAGCCCACTGTGTTTCCCAGGGGTCTGAGACAAGCCCTGGGAAAAGCCGCCCTTTATTGGGTAAAAAAGTATACGACCAGCGATCTTCGGCCAGGGCGGTATTAAAAAGGATGAAGTAGATCAGAAATAGAGAATATTTTTTCATGTCATCCCCGCCAAGAGCGGGGATCCAGAAAAAACTATAATATCATTACGTTTTTTGCAAATTATTGTTCAATTATTGTTGACTTTGTTTTCCAAAATCCTTTACACTCTTTCGTACAGGTCATTCCCGCGAAGGCGGGAATCCATAATAAGGGGGCTAATCTTATGAATAAAACTTTATCTTATTTTGTTATTTTGTTTTTAATGGCTTTTTCAATGTCCACCGCGTTAGCGGCCTCAAAGGAAATAACCGGCGATGAATTCATGAAAAAAGGAGATGAAGCTTGGCAAGCTGGAAAATTTGATGATGCTGCTGGTTACTATGGAAAAGCAGCCAAAAAATTTACAGATAAAGATGCCCAAGCCAAAGCCTATTTTCATAAAGGATTGGGGTTTTATCAAATGGGTCAATGGGACAGTGCCTTAGACTCTTTTGAAAAATCGAAGAGTTTAAATGGTCAAACGAAACTTTCTCAAGAACTTCATTATTATACAGGTCTTTGTTATTATGCCAAAAGGAATAAAGCTTTAGCCCAAGATCATCTTCAAAAAGCTGTTGCTACGGATGTCGGATTTCAAAGCGGCATAACAGAGCTTTCAAAACTCTTCTTAAATCGGACCAAAAATTTAAAAGAAAAGAAATTTTCTATGTTTAGTTCTTTAGGATATATGTTTAGTAACAACGTTCCTCTTCATCCTCTCAGTGGTGCTGTGAATGATACTAATGTTAGGGAACAGCAAGGTCATGCTGTAAACATTTTATTAGAACCTAATTACGCCACTTTTTTGGGAAATCGATCGGTTTTTACTTTTAGCAATACTTTATTTAGTAACTTTAACCTAACGTCAGATCACAGAGCCTATGATACGTATAAATATAAAATAGCTTCCGCGGTTAAAATTCCAGGAACCTGGAAAAATACCCCTTTCTATCTTTCTTTGCCTTTGGGGTACGATGTTGCTTTTTCTGGGGTTGAAACAGTTTCTAATAATACGGGTACCGTAAATAAAGGATTTTTTGATCAAATTTCAAATGCATATACTTTTAGTCCTTCTATCCAATTTATCTGTTCTTCCAGATGGGATACAACGATTGATGCCATTTATGATTATGAAGACTATAAAGAAGGCCGAGGACCTAATTCCAGAGATGGGTTTAAATACAGTGGGGGATTAAGTGAAGGGGTACATGCCTTAGGAATGCACTGGAATGGGGGATACCACTATGCTTACTTTAGTGCAGAAGGAAAAAACTATGATTCAGATACCCATGCCTTTCATCTCAATACTAATTTCCCCTTTTGGTTTAGAACCAATGTCAATTTAACCAGCCAATTGGCACTGAAGAAATTCTTTAATCATGCCAATGCCAGACGTGATTTTGGGCAAAATTATGGGTTAACGGTGGTGAGGGTATTTGATAACTTGGTGGGAGCATCTTTCAATACTACGGTGGCTAGAAATACAGCTGAGCCCGCTACAACTTCTTATAATTTATTTACGGTTTCAACCAACGTGTTTTACAACTTTTAGGGAGGATCGATCATGAAAAAACTTAATCAATTTGGGAAAATTCACTATACAGTTATCTTTATGTTGGTGGTGTTATTTACCATACCCACACTTCTCTATCATCAGTACCAACTCCATGGAGCCTTGGTCCCAGCGGGTAAGGTGATTGAAGTTTCGGGAAAGGTCAATGAACTAAAATATACGAGAGAAGCTAAAACAGTTATTCTAAAACTCAATGACCCCTTGTTTTATGATGATTGGATTACAACCGGTCCTAATAGTGCTGTCCGAGTGCTTTTAGATGAAGGCAAAAAATCAAAAGAGCAATTGGCTTTTTTTATTTATGAAAATTCTAAGTTTAAAATTGATAAGGCCATTGTTGATAAGGCTGGAAATAAAAAAGTCGTGGTTCAGCATACCCAAGGAATTTTAAGAACCTTAGCCAAGGGATTAAAAACAGGAGATGAAATACGGGTTGTAACACCTGCGGTAACCGTAGGTGTGCGAGGATCTGATGTTATAACCGAGCACCTCGCAATGGGGAGCGTAAAAGTGAATAGTTATGATGGATATATCACTGTATATAAACCCTCAGATAGCGCATTTTTAAATCCTGAAAGAGTTCAAAATGGAATGGCTGCGATTGTTGATGAAAAAGGAAATACTATAACAACAGTAACTATTACTGCACCACCTGAGAATAAGATTCCTAGCATTGCAACGCCTACTGCACCTCTTGCTACTCCTGCGACGACGGCTCAAACCGCAACTGAAACAACAAGTCCCAGTACTAACCCAGCTGGTGCGGCAGATAGCACTCAAGTAGCTGCAGCGATTTCGTCGGGGACGAGTGCTGCTCAAGACATACAAGCTGGTGGTACAACCGAAGGAGCTGCTAATCCGGATAATCCTGCTCCAGGGAATAATCCCTAACGCTTAGTTAAGGTTCTTGGTTTTAGGTTAAATTTTTTTGATGTTACGTAACCTTATCTTATTTCTTTTCTTGCTTTCTTGTTTTCTTTTAACAGCTGCGGGTGATTTTGATTGTCTAGATGGATGGGTGCGTTATAAACAAGCTCAATCTTTAGTTATTAAAAGTCCTCCTGATTTTCAAGAAGGTTTTCGTTATACAGGATATCATGAGCAAGATCTGATTAGATTATCTCAATTTCCAAATATGCATTGGGGACAGGTATTTGGATTTATTCCTCTTTATGCTTTAGGAAATTGGTTAGGGCCTGGTATTTTACACGGAGGGCACTTTTTTAGTACTTTTTTAAATGCTTTTTTTGCGGCAGGCCTATGTCTTTTCTTTTTTAATCTTTTACTGCTCCTCAATTATTCTAAAAAAATAAGTTTTACAATGACCTTTATCTTGGCTTTTTCAACGATGGTGTGGGTGTATTCAAAATCCATGCATGATGCTGTTCAGGAAGGTTTTTTTGCATTGGCCACATTTTATTTTCTCTTAAAATTTCAAAAATTAAAGTTGTATCGTTATTTTTATATTTCTTTAATGATGATGATTCTAGGATTTATAACCCGATATACGTTTGTACTCACACTACCAGCATGGATTTTTTTGCTCATTCAAACAAAAGCCGATGTTAAAAAAGTATTTATATATCCGGCTTTTATTTTGATGCCCATCATTATTTTTTTATTTTTTAAACTTTCTATTACATGGGCCAATTTTTCTTGGTGGGCGAATGCCTATTTTGAAATGGTTTCTTTAAAACCATTTTTAAATGGTTTACGAGGACTTTTATTGAGTCCTGGGAAAAGTATTTTTATTTTTAATCCTATTTTACTTTTGAGCGTTTTTTTATTCCCCTTTTTCTATAAAAAATTTAAAACGGAAGCTATGACGATTTTCTTGCTAAGTACAAGCTATATTATTTTTTATGCCAATGTTCGTTTTTTTGCTGGAGATCCTGTCTGGGGACCCAGATATTTATTGGTCATAATTCCTTTTTGTTTATTATTTCTTGCAGAGAGCTTTAATTTTTTAAATCGATATATTAAATATATCTGCTCTATTTTGGTGTCTATAGGGATACTATTTCAAATGGTTGGAGTATTAGTAGGCTATACTTATTATGTACATATGACTAATTATAGGTATGATTTACCCCAATATTTTTATCATAAGCTAGACGCGGTTCGTTACTATAACGATCCAAAATTAAATGCGATTTATCAATTAGGGAAGGGGATTCCCTATTTTTTGAAACGGATGAAAACATTTGAATGGAGGCATGTTTCAGAGGATAGTTTGAAAAAATTATATGCCAGAAATACAGAAATTATTGATAAAACGGCTTTAAAAGAAGTGTTAGATAAAAATGCAGATGATAACATTTTTAATCTTTGGTTTGTTAAGGCTATTTATGTTTATCCTAGGGAAAGGTTTACCTTTCGACTTATTCTCTTTACTTTTGTTTTGGGTGTTTTCTCGCTCTCTGCTATCGCCTTACCCTATGCGTATCGGAACAAGGGTTAATGCATTTTTATGCTATGATGTAAATTTGCATTGCATTTTTATATTATAATGTTAAAATGCAATTATGAAGAAACTGCATTCTATCTCTCGTCTTTTGACAGTGCCCAATAGGTCCTTTTTTTTATTTGGTCCCAGGGGAGTAGGAAAAAGTACCTGGCTTGACCACGCTTTGTTGAATGCTCAAAGATTTGATTTATTGAAAACAGACCTTCAAGTTCGTCTTAGTGCTCATCCTGAGGAATTAGAATCTCTTATTGGGAATAATCCTCCTGAATGGATATGGATCGATGAAGTACAAAAAGTGCCTCGCCTCTTGGATGAGGTACATCGCCTTATGGAAGAGCGGCATTTAAAATTTGCTTTAAGTGGTTCGTCTGCCCGTAAACTGAAGCGAGAGGGAGCTAATTTATTGGCTGGACGTGCACTGACAAAAAATATGGAACAATTTTCTTACGGTGAATTAGGTCATCAATATAATCTTGGTCGAGCCATTCAATATGGTTTATTACCCCTTGTACATCTTTATCCAGAAGATGCAGCTGAAACCTTACAGACCTATGTTCATACCTATATAAAAGAAGAAATTAAAGAAGAAGGGGTAGTGAGAAAACTAGACCCATTTTTAAGATTTTTAGAAGTGGCAGGTAAACTCAATGGTCAGCAGATCAATGCCTCTAATATTTCACGAGATGCAATGATTTCAAGGAGTAATGTAGATAATTATTTTGGCATATTAAGTGATACTCTTTTGGGACATTTTTTATCTTCCTATAGACCGAATCTTAAAGTTCGCGAAGTAACACATTCTAAGTTTTACTGGTTTGATCCTGGTGTTGCCCGGGCAGCTTCAAACCTTGTGTATGAACCGATGGATGAAATATGGGCAGGTACGGCATTAGAGACAATTTTTTTTCATGAACTTAGAGTTTATAATGAATATAGTAAGAAACATCGGGGACTTTTTTTTTATCGGACAACTCAAGGGAGTGAAATTGATTTTATTATAGAATTAACAAAACAAAAGATAAATAAACCAGCTGAAATTATCTGTATTGAAGTAAAATATAGTAAAAAGTGGAAATCAGAATGGTTTAAGCCTATCTTATCTCTACAGGGACGAAAAGGGATTAATATCATTAAGGCTTATGGAGTATATATGGGAAAAGAAATCTTAACCTATCATGATTTACAAGTGTTGCCCATTTTAACATTTTTAGAAAAACTTTTTAAAGGGCATATTTTTTAATTATTTTCATCTTGGGTGTTTTCTTGCTCTCTGCTATGGCTTTACTGTATGCATATCGGGATTGATACTTTAGGAATGAGGATTGGTGATACAGGAGGCCTCCAGATATATACAAAAGAACTTATTTCTGCCTTAGCTGCTATTGATCAACAAAACCAATATACGATTTTTGTTCATCATGATGCAGGAGACTACTATGGGGTTTCTGCACCAAATTTTTGTTATGTTAAATGCCCCGTTTCTCATCAATATTTGAAGTTGACCCTACTTTGGAGAAATCTTTTTTTTTATTCATTTTTAAAACAATTTAATATCGATGTATTACATTTTCCAGCAAATCAGGGAGTTTTATTTGTGCCCTGTCCTTTTGTAATTACTGTTCATGATGCCATTTCTTTTAAAGCAGCTTCTTCAGTTACAGCGTTTTATGATAGAAAATTTTGGCAAGGAGCTATTAGAAGAGGAGCAATGCAATCCTCCTATGTGATTACCGTTTCAGAAACTTCTAAAACAGATATCTTAGAGCACATAAGAATTCCGGAGGGAAAAATTAAAGTAATTTATAATGGTCTCCCATCTTTTATGTTGAGTCCCCCGAAATTTTTACCCTCTATGTCTCAAAGTTATATTTTGTGGGTAGGAAGAACCGCTTCCCATAAGAATTTGATTCGTCTTATTCAAGCATATCATTTTCTTGTAAATAAAAAAGGCTTAGGGCATCTTCTTTATCTTGTAGGCATGAAGGGAACTTATTATTCTAAAATTATAGAAAAAGTTAAAGAATTAGGTTTGAAACAGCATATTATGTTTATTGAAAATCCTTCATTTTCACAACTTAAGTCTTTTTATGAAAAGGCTTCTCTTTTTGTCTTTCCTTCACTGATAGAAGGCTTTGGTTTGCCACTTTTAGAAGCAATGTCATGTGGAACTCCTGTGGTAGCTTCAAATTGTAGTGCCCCAAAAGAAATTTCAGGGGATGCCGCTTATTTTGTAGATCCAGAGGATGTGGAAGATATAGCAGATGGAATGTGGCAAGTTTTAAATGATTCTAGCCTTCGTCAACGTTTAATTGAAAAAGGGTATATAAGAGCAAAACAATTTTCTTGGGAAAATTGTGCTTTGCAGACCGTAAAAATTTATGAAAAGGTAGTACAATCATGAGAGTTCTTATAACAGGGGGTGCAGGATTTGTTGGACGGCGCTTTTGTAAGATTTTTTTGGAAAAAGGTTATGATGTTGTTTGTGTAGATAATTTGATGAAAGAATGTGGAGGGAAGCATCCTCAAGAAGGATGGTATCAATTTAATCCACTCGATTTTCATAATTTTGTTTTTTATCAAGAGGATTGTCGGAATTTTTTTGTACAATGCGCTAATGAATACTTTGATGAGGTGTATCATTTAGCGGCTGTTGTGGGTGGAAGAATGATGATAGAAAAAAATCCGTTGGCCATAGCCGAGGATTTGTCTATAGATTCGGCTTATTGGCAATGGGCTAAACAAAATAAAATTCCAAAAACTATTTATTTTAGCTCAAGCGCAGCCTATCCAATAAAACTTCAAGAGAAAGATAATTTTCGTCTTTTAAAAGAAGATGATATTAATTTTTCTCAAACTATTGGTGTTCCTGATTTAACCTATGGTTGGGCTAAGTTAACAGGAGAATTTCTAGCCCACTTGGCTTATGAAAGGCATGATTTAAAGAGTGTGATCTATAGACCTTTTTCTGGATATGGGGAAGATCAAGATTGGTCATATCCAGTACCTTCATTATGTTTGCGTGCATTGGAGCTTCAAAACAAGCAACAAAAATTATTTAAAGTTTGGGGATCTGGTTATCAGATGAGGGATTTTATTCATATTGATGACTGTGTGAGAGGTATCTTGATTACAAAAGATAAAATAAATAATGGAAGAGCTATAAATCTATCAACGGGTATTTTAACGTCTTTTGTCCACTTTTCAAAAGTGGTGATAAAATTATTAGGATACCATGATCCAATTATTTCAGGAATGTCAGAAATGCCTGAAGGTGTATTTGCGAGAGGCGGGGATGTGGCGCTTCAAAAAGAATTAGGTTTTAGTCCAAGTATAAATTTAGAAGAAGGCATAGGACGTATATTATTATATTTTAAGAATATGTTATGATGATTAGTTAGATGTGATATAATATGGATTATTGTATCAATGTAGTTGGAAAGTTTGATGCTATAACCAGTATTGGCCAGCATAGTAGATCTTTTATTGATTTAATTTCTACTAATGATCAATTTATTAACAAGTTAAACTTCATTAATACCCGGCCTGAAAGTAATCTGAAAGGGCTTCCTAAAAATGTAAATATTATTTCTTCACAAAACTTGCATAGTTATTCATTGAAAGAAGGTATATCTATTTTCACAGACGTCTTATGGAATGGTATCGGCGATGCTAATTATACAAAAATTCCAGATTCCGTTATAAAACTAGCCTATTGTGTCTTTGAATCCACAAAAATACCTTCCGAATGGGTAGCTATTATAGAAAACTATTTTGACGCCGTACTTGTACCTTCCGAGTGTCTTATCCCGATATTTAAAAATTCTGGTATTTCAAAACCAATTTTTTATTTACCTTTGGCACTAGATTTAGCGGTGCTTATAGATAGAAAACCAAGATTTTTTTCTAAAAAATTTACTTTTGGATCAATTGGTTTTTTAGAGGAAAGAAAAAATTTTCATTTACTGACAGAAGCTTTTTTAAAAGCATTTCCACTTGATAGCGCGCATGTCCAGCTAACGCTGCGTTTTTCAGGATATTTGGAGCAAAGTTATTATCAAAAATATTTCTCTAATAAAAAATTTAGTAAAACATCCAGCATTTCTATTTCAACGGGGCACTATAATCGAAAAGAAGAGTATTATGATGATTTAGATTCCATTGATTGTTATGTTGCTTTAGGTGGTGGGGAGGGTTATTCAATTATTCCTCGAGAAGCATTGGCCTTGGGCAAGCCTCTCCTTGTTGCGCATGCATTTGCTCAAGAAGAAATTTGTCAATCTGGAATAGTACAACCCGTAGTGTGTGATATTCCTGTATCGGCTTATTATTCTCAAATTCATTGTAAGCATCTGTCTTTTGGTACATATAGTGGAGTTCAATTTAAACCCTTTCTGGATGATATTATTTCTACTTTAAAGGTATGTTATCAAAATCGTCATGCTCTTTATAAAGATGATTTAATCGCGCAACGAAAAGAATGGGCAAAAAATTTTTCTTATAAATTTTTAAAGAGAAAATACCTGACTCTTATTGCTCCATGCACCATAGAACTTGGGGAACACAATAGAATTGATGATGATAAACTTGTAACTAATAATAAAAAACTGTATTCAAAATATTTATTTCTCCAGGGAAAAACTAAAATTTATGATATTCAGGAAAGTCATTCTAGAGAAAATTGCAAGAAAATTACAAATAAACCCAAAAAAGTAATTATTCCAGGACATGATGGAGGTTTTTTCTCTTTATTTAATAGATTTATGTCTTATCTTGTCTGGGAGTTATACGAAGATCCCAAAGCTATTGTATTGCCTGACTGGCGACCTACTCAAATCAAAAAAATTTACGGACAAGGAATAAAAAGTTTTTGTTATGGAAAGCCTGAAGATGGAAATATTTGGCTAAAATTATTTAAACCACTTCCTTTTGTAGATATAAGTGAAGATGTATATAATTCTGATGAAGGGCTTTATGCAGATGGAGTTTTAGTGGATGATTTTAATGAGAAACGAGAACCTTTATTAACATATATCCAGGCGTATGAGTTGTATAAGAGAAAAGATTTTCAAGAATGGCGCAATTGGTACCATTTTTATTTTAGAAAATATGTTAGAATTAGAGAAAGTATTTTGAATGAGGTGGAATGTTTTTCTCAGCAATATTTTACCAATAAGATTGTCATAGCAGCACATGTTCGCCATCCCAGTCATGCCATGGAGCAGATTAATAAAACCATGCCTGATGTTAATTTATATATTGATAAAATTCATAGACTTATAAAAGCTAAAGATTTTTCAAATAATAATTGTGTGGTTTTTCTCGCTACTGATCATGAGGCTACTATTCAGCTTTTTCAAAAACACTTTGGTAGAAATCTTACTTTTGTAAGTGTAGTGCCTCGAACAACGCTTGAGCAAGATGCTCATTTTTCTTTATTATCCAGAGAAGAACAATTATGCGATGGGCATCAAATTCAGCATAGGTTGGCATTAGATCCCAATAATTGGGATACTCGTTTAGCAGAACAAGTTATAATAGATATGTTACTCTTGGCAAAAAGTCATTATCTGATGCATGTTACAAGTAACATTGCAACGGTGGTTTCATATGTTAATCCACAAGTTAACATGATTTATTGCGAAGAAAGGAATAAAATATGGCAACTATTGAAGAACTAGAGAAAAAAGTTAAATATTATGAAGAAAAACTGGTTTATATGCAGCAAAATATGATTCAGACCATTGAGACATTACAAGAGCGAATAGATGCCTCTACTAAATCTTATCAAGAGATGAGTTTGACAAGTCGTCAGCATTTATTTTATGCTCTAAAAAAAAATAAATTTGCTCTTTCTTTATTTTTCTTTTTTCAGCGAAATCGGTATCTTTCTAAAACTGTTATGCCCATTTATGTTCGTGTGGTAGATAGGTTAAATTTACAATACAAGCCTATGTAGGTGCAGAGAAAATTTTGTTTATTCTTTAAAATCTTGTATTTAAAATGCAATTATTTGAAAATATTATTTCATATTATGGTGTTATCGAAGGTTTTGTTGTTAGAGATCTAAAGGATCGTTATAAATCTTCATATCTTGGATTCTTTTGGACTATTTTACATCCTTTAAGTCTTGTTGTTACCTATACGTTTGTTTTTAAATATGTTTTTAAGGTTCAAATTGATCACTATGTCATTTATTTATTAAGCGGTCTTATCCCTTGGATTTTTTTCACAACTGCAATTACCAATTCATCGGAATCAATAGTTCATAATTTTCACTTGCTTAACAAAGTGTACTTTCCGCGAGAGATTTTCCCCATTGCAATAGCAGTAGGTCAATTTATTCATTTCTTAATTTCTATGACAATACTGTTAATAGCAATTATTTGTTTTACTCATATTCATATTTCAAGTTATTATTTTATTTTACCATTTTTAATGATGGTCCAGTTTTTTTTAATCCTAGGAAGTTCTTTTTTATTTAGTATGTTAATGGTTTATTTGAAGGACGTTCCCTTAATATTAAATGTTGTTTTTCAGTTCTTGTTTTTTCTGTGCCCTATCGCATATCATCTTGAAGCAGTTCCACAAAAATATCGAACCTTATATTTATTAAATCCATTTGCTTTAATCATCCATCTTTATCATCAAGTTATTATTTTTAATAATTTTGAGTTTAATGGCCATGTGTTCTATGTGTGCTTTTTTTCTTTCTTAGTCATGTATATTTCATATTTCCTTTTTAAAAGAAAAGAATGGGAATTTGTTGAAAGAGCATAAAATGCAAGAATCTATTATTAAATTTGAGTCAGTTGAAAAATTTTTTAAAGTAAACTTTGAGAAAAATTTAACATTTCAAGAAATGATTGTTTCTTTTCCGAAATTTCTTAAAAAGAAAAATTCCCAGGTTTATAATGTGTTTACGGATCTTAATTTTTCTATTTTTAAAGGAGATTTTGTTGGAATTACTGGTCCCAATGGTTGTGGAAAGAGTACAATTTTAAAATTAATATGTAATATTTTAAAACCAAATCAAGGTAGAATATTTGTAAAAGGTAAGATTTCTCCTCTTTTAGAATTAGGAGCGGGATTTCATCCTGAGCTTACTGGAAGAGAAAATGTATTTCTTTATGGGGCTATTTTGGGGATGAAAAAAAGAGAAATTCAGAAACATTTTCTTAAAATGGTAGATTTTTCTGAAATTGGAAAGTTTATCGATACAAAGATTAAGTATTACTCATCAGGTATGGTTATGCGCTTAGCATTTTCTGTAGCAATCCATGTAGATTATGACATTTTGATTGCTGATGAAGTATTGGCTGTTGGAGATGAAAATTTTCAAAAAAAATGTATTTTAGAAATCATGAATTCATATCGTAATCACAAAACTATCTTATTTGTTTCGCATGATATTAATTTAATTAATAGTATGTGTAATAAAATTTTATATGTAGATAGGGATAAAATTCAGTTGATTAATAATTTAAGATTTTAGTGAAAAATAGGTTATTGTTTTTTTGAATTGGGATTGGAACTTAAAAAAGAAATAAGTTGGTTTGTTGCGAAATCATAACCAGCACGATTTAGGTGCCCATAGCTATTATTGAGATGTATAAAAAAATGTACGTGGGCATAGAGATCTTTTGGATTATTTAGATTGGAAAATTTTTCCACAAGATCCAAATACATAATATCCATTTCTTTAGATGTGGAAGAAATCATTTCTCTCTCACATTCTGGCCATTGGTTTTTTGGATATAACCATCTTGAACTGGGGAGATATACAACTGTAAAATGGCCGTCATAAGTAGAAACCATTGTTTTTATATTATGAAATATGCCTGAAATTAATTTTTTCCCCTCTTGTATTTTGAGGCATGCCGGATATCCTTCAAATTCACTAGACTTAGCAAAATATAAATTTAGAAATCTAAATATTCTAAATGAATTGTGCAAATAAGGCCAATGTGAGGGTAATCTTAAATGAGGGGGATCATTGTTAGTGTGAGTTAATAAAGATAATTCGTAGTTTGAAGATAATTCCAAGGTTGCATCTTTCAAGAGGTGATCTTTTTTATTTGAATCTATAGATAGATCTATATTGCTATAATCCGGTTTAAAGTTATTGATCCAATGAACGAGATGATTATCAGATAGTTCTTTGTAACCTCTATTTAATGTTAGTCCTTCTACGATGGTAAGGACAACATTTTTTGGTTTTTTAGGTAAACCATATTTTAAAAAAATGGCCATTTGATGTAATAGGCCAGATCCACCCATGCCTGCATTATAAACTAAGTAATTTATTTTTTTACGAAGCAGATCTGATGGTGTGTATCCATCTGGAACCTCATCTCCAGCTGTATGGGATTCTCCTAATAAGAAAATATCAAAATTTGAGTGCTTATCATATATATCTACTGGATTTCTAAAACCATATTTATCTGTTTTAGTGATAAGTCGACCATCATCTTCTTCATTACCAATAATAAAAACATTTCCGATATTAGATAAAAATAGTTCATCTTCTTTTTGAGATTGTGATCGAATAAACTCTGGGGATAAGCGAGGATAGGCTTTAAGTCCATTCTTTTTTAAGTTGAGTATTGTTTGAATAAGCTTGACTCTTTCTTGTTGAACGTTTTCATAAGCATATTTTGGATATTTAAATATATGTAGTGTCGTTTCAATTAAGCAAAAAATAAATAAGAAAGTGGTCGAGCATAGCACAATGTTTATTATTAGTTTTTTTATGGAAAATAGTGTGAACATTAATAATTTTCCATAATTTTTGTAGCGAGATCTTGAGGGCTATTTTTACACACATAGGGGGTGAGTGTTTTGGCAGCGTTAAGGGGTGCATCGATGGTAATAACTTTTGCATTACAGGCTTGGCTTTCCAGTGTTAAAAAGCTACATCCTTCTCTTAAAGAAGGTAGAACCAGAAGCTTTGTGGATTTAAGATAAGAATAAATATTAGGCACAAAATTAATAAATTGAACATTTTTTAATTTCTTTTCTTGAGCTACAGCTTGAACCTGAGACTTTAAAGGACCTTCGCCAATAAAAAGTGTTTTAGGATAAAAATTTTTCTGAGCTAACATGTCCAGGGTTTGAATCAGAAGTTCTGGTTGTTTGTGGCGAACAAATCGTCCAGCAAAGATGATATCAAAATGGTCATTTAGAGTAGGGGCATGAAAAATTTCATCTTGATTTGGGTAAAAAGAGATTAATTTTTTATTTTTTGAGGGAATTTTTTGGAATATAAAGTTTGAAATGGCGATGTGTTCTAAAGGTAAAGTTAAAGCCATTTTTTCTATTAAAAACCCCAAAAATCCAAGTATGGGATAAAAAGAAAACCAATGATGTCCCAAAATTTCATGCCAAACAACCTGGATTCTTGTTTTTTTAATAAAACTAATGAAGAAGCAAATAAAAATGGGAAGATAGGGAATGTTTTGGCATTCAATTGTATCGTAGTTATTTTTTAAAAGAGAGTAGACCAAAAAATAATTGTAAGAAAATAATCCTTTTAAGCTTCTTTTTCCTGTTTTTGTGGCCAAGGGAGGTGCTTTAATTAAGCCATGATAAGTAATATTATTTTCTTTTTTTACAGAGGGGCTTTCCCAATATTGGTAGCCATAGATATGAACTTCATTTCCAAGCCCTGCTTGTTTTTGTGCTTCACCATAAATTCTTTTTTCAACTCCCCCTTTAATATAGGGATAAATGGCATCATAGATATATGCTATTTTCATGGGCTAACTATAATAATGGCATGATGATTCATCAATGCAATTTATTGTCTAAAGAAATATCAAATTTTTCTACATACTAATATGGCATCTATTTTTGTACAATTTAAGTCAAGAAATCTTAATAATCTCGGAACAGGAATATAAAGAGTCTTTGAATCAAAAGTGTGATTTGTAATTAATTGAACCAGTGAATTACAATATTCAGAATCAATATATGGGTGGGCATAAAGACCTGTATTAAGTGAAAAACGATTTTTGGCAGAAAAAAAAATAAGATCATGTATTGGAATTTGTGGTGGATGAGCACATTTTCTCGGGGGCAAGAGCACAATATGTTCATATTGTTTAGCCAATGTTTCCCATTCATGGGACACTAATGTGTAGCTCCATCTTTTAGTAAATGTTTTTTGCTGATAGAGTTGTTTCAAGTCTAGAACTTGCAGACATAGTGTAAAAATTAGAATTAAAATCATAAAGCTCAATTTAAGTCTTTCCGCTAAAATAAAAAAAGGTATTGTAAGAAGTATATAATAAGGAACCCAAAAAAAACGGCCGCTGCTTCTAAATATCGAAAAAAAATCACCTAGAAAAGAGGGTAAGGGGATGTTTATTAAGACTTTATCTCCAAATGTGATTTTGTGACTTAGGGCATATAAGGTTAGAATGATACAAACTGCAATTAAAGGAGAATGTTTCTTTAGATATTGTTTTAGCCCTGGTTTTGAAATGAGAGCTAGAAAAGATAATATGCATAAAATAATGCCGCCCAGACCTAAGTAACTGAAGCCCTCGTACTGACCTTTTGTTGCGTAAGGTAATCCCTTAAAGAGAGATGAAGAATGAAAATTAAACAATGCATTTAGATTTAGTGAAAAATAGCCATAACCTTCAGCTGTATAATTTGAAACGCCATATCCTCGAGAGAAATAGCCAAAATTCCACCATAGAATCAAAATTATGAAAATAAAAAAAACATGATTCAAAAGTAGTTGTTTTATTAAATAATTTTTATCAATGATTTTAAGATGAAAATTATGGGCTAAGAATAAGCAAAATACCATAATAGTTAAATAGGGGTGTGTTCCACAGCTAAAGAAGAAGAGAATCAACCAAAAAGAAAAATATTTTTTTGTTTGGAAGGTTTTTAAAGATGAATAAAACCATAAAGCCGCTAATAAAATCCAATGTCCAACTAGCGCTACATGACCTATTCTATTAAGGAGTACTGGATTTATAACAAAAAAAAGAGTTCCCAGAATTATGAGCACGACATTTTTACAATGAGCCCTAATGAGCAAAGCAGATGTGAAGCCTTGTAAAATATAACAAAAGAACAACCAAGGACCTAGATATTGAAACGAATCTGAAAGGAGTGGATTCATAGTCTTAAATAATAAAGCTAAAAAAGGTATTGAATCAGTGAAACCAATTGAAGTACCTTGCGGAAAATTGTATTGCAAAATCTTGCCTAGTGGAAATGTCCATTCACTATTTCTAAAGAAATGCCACCCCAGAAAAGATTGTGTTATGTCTCCTTGATCGCCCATCAGCCACTCGATATTCAAGGGATTTAATAAAGAAAAATCAAATAGTAATAGAAAAAATGAACCTCCTAAGATAGCTCCAAATAAGCCTGAGAGAAAAGGAGAAATATCTTTTTTTAGGCAAGGAAGAATTTTTATATAAGGGTAAATAGCATCATAGATATACGCGATTTTCATAGATGTAATCATAGCTGTATCGTGAAGAAAAGTTGCAATCAAGTGCTATATCTTGCGTTATAAAATTTAATATACACTATATATAGATTCTAGTGAGAGATCCTCGCTTTCGTGGGGATGACACGTTAAAGAATTTTGGAGAATATGCCGAAAAGTGATATGATTTCAATGAAATGCATGAGCCAGTCTTAGTGAATGAAGTGATTCAATTATTGGGAGTTAAAGAAAAAGGTATTTATTTGGATGGAACGGTAGGGCTGGGGGGACATACAAAAGCAATTTTAAAAATAGCCCCTTCTATTAGAGTGATTGGCATTGATCGGGATAAAAAAGCATTAGAAGAAGTAAAAAAAAAATTTAAAGAAGAACTTAATAAGAGACTGTATCTCTATAAAGGAAATTTTAAAGATATTATGACGATGAAGAAAAAATTTCCAGTACAAAAATTTCAGGGAGCTTTACTGGATTTAGGTTTTTCTTCTTTTCAATTGGCGGATAGTGAGAGAGGATTTAGTTTTCAGCAAGAAGGCCCTTTGGATATGAGGATGGATAGCTCCCAAAAAGAAAAAGCTTTTGATATTGTAAATACACTTTCAGAAGAAAAATTAGCAGATATTTTTTTTCAATTTGGAGAAGAAAGATTAAGTCGTCAAATTGCAAAAGCCATTTGTCAAAGACGAAAAAAGGACCCTATTCAAACAACCCTTCAGCTTTCAAATTTGATTTGTGAAATTTCCCCTCGATGGGGGCAATCGATCCACCCGGCAACCCGTGTCTTTCAAGCGCTTCGAATCGCTGTCAATGAAGAATTAGAGGGATTGGATCAAGCCTTAAAAGATATTTTTCAGTGTTTGAAAGAGGGAGGAAGGCTAGGTGTTATTAGTTTTCATTCTTTGGAAGATAGAATTGTAAAACAAACCTTTTATAGTTTTGAAAATCCGTGTACTTGTCCTTCGGATTTTCCAAAGTGTGTGTGTGGAAAAAAGCCTGTTGGAAAACGCATCACTCAAAAACCAGCTGTACCATCTGATGAAGAAATTAGGAAAAATCCAAGATCTCGGAGTGCAAAATTAAGAGTGATTGAAAGAGTTAAGTGATGAGACCACAAAAAATAAAAAGGCGAAATCAGCAGCAACATTTTTTACTTTCTCAAAAACGTCCGGTGATTACTGATAAAAAAGCTTTATTGCGAGGGCTAGGAACGCTGATGATGCTGGGGATTCTTTTAACTGGAACAGTATTATTTTATGTATGGAGTAGACTTGAAGTGGTGAGATTAAATTACGCTATTTTAGAAGCTTCTAAAGAAGAAAAAAGGCTCTATTTAAAAAATGAACGGTTTAAAGTGGAACTGGCGACTCTAATGTCTCCTTCCAGGCTTTCTTATTTGGCAAAAAATCAGTTAAAATTAAAAGATCCATCACAACATCAAGTCATTTATATGAAATGATTTTTCATCTATGATTCATTTGGGATTTTTACGATTTCGAGTACTCATTATTTTTTTTATTGGGATCTTTTTCTTTCTTTTTATCGTTGGACGAGCTCTGCAACTTCAAATGGTTCCCAATCAAAGGCTTTTGGAATTAGCCTCACGTCAATATCGCGCTGCCATTACCCTTTTTCCTAAAAGAGGGGTTATTTACGATCGGAATATGAATGAGTTGGCCATGAGTCGCAAGGTGGGCTCCATTTTTGCTAATCCTAAAACGATTCGAAATTCTAAACAGATGGCTCAAAAATTAAGTCATCTTACGGGGATTTCTTATTCTAAAATCTATTCAAAGTTAAAATCTAAAAAATCTTTTGTGTGGATTGATCGGTTAGTGAATGATTCTGTGACGGCGAAACTGACTCAACACCCTTTGGAAGGCGTGGGCATTATTTATGAGTATCAGCGATTTTATAATAATCAAGAATTGGCGGGACAACTTTTAGGAATGACAGGGATTGATTCGCAAGGAATCGAAGGCTTGGAATATGGGTACGATGCTATTCTTCAGGGGCAAAAAAAATCTTTAGCCTTAATGAGAGATGCCCGGGGAAGAACCATCTCTGTGGATGAAACTCAGTTTTTAGAAGCACAAGAGGGGAATTCTCTTATTTTATCTTTAGATAAATCTTTACAGTTTTTTATTGAAAGAGAACTGGAAAATCAGGTTCATAAGTTTCAAGCACGTCGGGGATTAGCTATTGTTCAAAATAGCATAACGGGAGAAATTTTATCTTTAGCCCAGTATCCCTATTTTAATCCCAATGAGTTTAAAAAATATCCTGAATCTGTATGGAAAAATCAAGCGGTGACAGAAAGTGTGGAACCTGGATCTACTTTTAAAGTTTTTTTAACAGCGCTAGCTCTAGAAGAAGGAATTTTGCCCTCAGAACAATTTTTTTGTGAAAATGGACACTTTCAGGTGAATAGCAAAGATTCTATTCGAGAAGCACAAAAACACAAATATGGATGGCTAACCTTAGCGGATGTTCTTAAATATTCAAGTAACATTGGGGCTGCAAAAGTAGCGCTTCAATTAGGGAAAATTCCATTCCATCGAAAAATATTAGAGTTTGGATTTGGAAATAAAACGGGTATTGATGTGCCTGGTGAGGCATCTGGCATTATTCGGCCTTTTAAAACATGGGAAAAAATTGATGTAAGCAATATAGCTTTTGGACAAGGAATTTCTGTAACGCCCATTCAACTTATTTCTGCTATGTCGGCTATTGCCAATGGTGGAAAACTCATGCGGCCATTTGTGGTAAAAAAGATTATTGAAAGTGAAACAGGAGAAATAAAAGAGACAGAGCCACAAATTTTAAGACAAGTGATTACCCAGGAGGTATCTCAAAAGCTAACCGCAATACTTATGAGGGTGATAGAAGAAGATGGGACGGGATATTTGGCCGCTTTAGATGAATATGCGGTGGCTGGGAAAACAGGGACCGCCCAAAAACCAAACTTAGAACGGGGGGGCTATTATCCGAATAAATTTTTAGCTTCTTTTTTGGGATTTACCCCGGCTGATCATAAAGGGGAAAAATTTACGATTTTAGTCTTAATCGATGAACCTAAAAAATATTATTATGCAAGCCAAGTGGCTGCGCCCTTATTTAAATCCGTGGCGTTGCATACGTTACGACTTTTTCCAAGCAGGTGGGTGGGTGGCACCGAAGAAGATACTGTTACAAGAGAAGGGTTCTGGTCTATTCTAAGAGACCCTCTCGCAGGACGAGCGGGCATGGTCCCGAAGGGACTTGTCCCTGAGGGGAGCGAGTCCGAGAGGGAGCGCAAATTTCTCGCAGGGAAATTTGATAGCGTGTCTCGAAGAGTAGACCAGAACCCTTCTCAGATGCCAGATCTTCGCGGTAAATCCATGCGAGAAGTACTAGAGTTTGCACGCCAAGCAGGGCTTATTTTAACTGTTAAAGGCAGTGGGGTAGCCGTAGAACAGTCTTTAAAAGTAGGAAGTGCTTTACAAGCAGGACAAAAATGTAGTGTGACATTTAAAACACATTCTCCATAATGAAACTTTCTACACTTATTCGAAGTTTAAAAGTTAAAATAAATAAAGATATCGAAATTCAACATTTAACGGCAGATTCAAGAACCGTAACTCCCTCTTCTTTATACGTGGCTGTTCCAGGATTTGTTTGCGATGGACACCAGTATATCAATGATGTTGTTAAAAAGGGTATTAAAGCTGTTGTGGTTCAAAAAAAACAAGATATCTCTCCAGGCATTATTCAAATTATTGTCCCAGATACCCGGGAAGCCTTGGCCCTGTTATCGTGTGAATTTTTTGGCCATCCCACAAAAAATTTAGTGTTAGTAGGCGTGACGGGGACGAATGGAAAGACAACTTCTACCTATATTTTAGAATCTATCTTTAAAGAAGCTGGATTTAATCCGGGCGTCATTGGGACTGTTAATTACCGATATGGGGGAAAAGAAATCCCTGCTCCTAATACCACACCTGAATCCTTAGATTTTCAAAAAATGCTCTATGACATGAAAAAAGAAGGAGTAGGGCACGTGGTTATGGAAGTATCGTCTCATGCCTTAAAATTAAAACGGGTGGATGGAAGCCACTTTAATGTGGGGCTTTTTACCAATTTAACCCAAGATCATTTAGATTTTCATAAGGATTTTAATGATTATTTTTCGTCGAAAAAAAGATTATTTTTAGATCTTTTAAAACACAGTCAAAAAAAAATGCCTACTTCCATTATTAATATCGATGATCCTTACGGAGTAAAATTATATGAAGAACTTAAAAAAAATAAACAAGTAGCCCAGTGCTTTACCACTCATTCTACGGGGGCTGATATCGTTGTAAAAAGTTTTGAATTTAATTTGGAAGGGTTAAAAGCGGAAATAAAGGTAGGAGAAAAAATATTTTCTATTCGTTCTCAGCTTTTAGGAGAACATAATTTATCCAATATTATAGGAGTTATAGGAGTAGCCAGCGCTTTAGGTATTTCTCAAAAAATTATTGAGCAAGGGGTGTGGAATTTAAAAAGGGTTCCAGGAAGGCTTGAGCGGGTAGATGCTGGCCAACCCTATTTGGTGCTGGTCGATTATGCACATACCGATGATGCGCTAAAAAACGTAGGCCAAGCCCTTCAAAAGTTAAAGAAAAATAGAATTATTACGGTTTTTGGATGCGGAGGAGATCGCGATCGAAAAAAACGGCCACTGATGGCTAAAGCCGCCGAAAATTTTAGCAATCAGGTAATTGTAACCTCTGATAATCCTAGAACTGAAGAGCCACAAAAAATTATTGAAGAAATTTTAGGAGGATTTACTCAAAAAAATTATAGTGTGGAAATAGATCGAAAGCGTGCCATTCAAAAAGCCATTGCCCTAGCTAAACCCAAAGATATTATTTTAATCGCTGGAAAAGGGCATGAGGATTACCAAATTTTAGGAAAAACAAAAATTCATTTTGATGATCGAGAAGTTGCACATGAGGCCATATGTTTACAACTCAAGAAATCCTAAAGGCAACCAAAGCCAAACGTTTAGGACCTAAAACCGCTTTATCTTTTGACAGTATTTCTCAACATTCTAAAACCATTGATCCCTCTCAAATTTTTATTGCTATTCAAGGGGAACGATTTGATGGGCATTCTTTTTTAAAAGAAGTCTTTGAAAAAGGAGTAAAAGCAGCCATTGTTCAAAAAGGAAAATATAATCCCAAAGAGTTTCCCACTAAAATATTTTTTGTGGTACCAGATACCCTAAAAGCATTGGGGCAATTGGCTCTTTTTCATCGAAAAAAATTCTTAATTCCTATCATCGGTATTACCGGATCTAATGGAAAAACAACCACCAAGGATTTAATAGCCCATCTTTTGGAAACTCAATTTAAAGTGTTAAAAACCGAGGGAAATTTAAATAACCTCATTGGGCTTCCCTTTACTATTTTTGGGTTAAATACCTCACACACCCTTGCCCTTTTAGAAATGGGGATGTCGATTCCCTTTGAAATTAAAAGGCTGTGTCAAATTGCTCATCCCACCGCAGGACTTATTACCAATATTGGAAGGGCCCATCTTTTAACCATGAAATCTTTAAGTACCATTGCCCATGCGAAAGGAGCGCTCTTAGAAGCACTCCCCAAAAAAGGAAAAGCATTTATTAATATGGATGACCCATATTTAAAACCCTATCAAAAAAAATTAACCTGTGAAGTCATAACCTATAGTTTAAAAGATTCTAAAGCACATGTGTTTGGAAAAATTAAAGAAGAGTGTGGATTAGAAGGAATAGAGATGACCTGTCAGTGGGGAAAGCAAAAAAAAGAATCTGTTACCTTTCATCTTCCACTTTCAGGAGAACATAACGCCATGAATGCTTTGGCGGCTGTCACTGTGGCATTATCTTTTGGCATTCGTGTTTCTCATATTCAAAAAGCTATGGAATCTTTTATCCCCACCTCTGGTCGTTCTACCTTTATTCGATTAAAAAAGGGAGTAACCCTGATTGATGATAGTTACAATGCAAATCCAAATTCAATGACTGCAGCCATTCAAATGCTTAAAAAAATATCAAAAAATCAACAAACCTATGCCGTATTGGGGGATATGTTGGAGCTGGGTGCTAAAGAAATTGAGTATCATCGGGAAATTGGTAGAATCATTGAGGAAAATAACATTGATAATGTATTGACCTTTGGTTTGCTTTCTCAGTATATTATAAAAGAAGTTAAAAATAAGAAGAAAGGTGTATCATTTTGGACATTAGATCAAAATGAGCTTATTCTTCAATTAAAACAAGAGCTTATAAAAAATCCAGGAGTAGTATTAATCAAAGGCTCTCATGGGATGCGTATGGATAAGGTGGTAGTAGCCCTCATCGAAGCTTTTGGTAAGGATGCTTAATGTTATATCATTTTTTATATCCGCTTTATGAATATGTAAATGCATTTAATGTTTTTAAGTATATTACTTTTCGTATTTTTGGAGCGGGCCTAACGGCTCTTTTTTTAAGTTTTATTGTGGGGCCATCCTTCATTAAGATTTTAAAGATCAAACAATTTGAACAAGCTATTCGTACAGATGGGCCTTCCAGTCATTTTATAAAAAAGGGGACCCCCACCATGGGAGGGCTTTTAATTCTTTTTTGTACTCTTTTTTCAACTCTTTTGTGGGCGGATTTAACCAATAGTTATATTTGGTGTGCCATTGGTATTATGGTTGGGTATGGGCTGATTGGATTTTTGGATGATTACAAAAAAATTGCACAAAAAAATTCTAAGGGAATTTCTGGGAAAACAAAACTTTTTTTCCAAATCATTTTTGCCTTGGTGGTGGCTATTTTTCTCTACCAAAATGTTTCTATTAGTTCTGATTTGACTTTTCCGCTCTTTAAAAATTTCGTTTTACCGTTAGGGTGGTTTTATATTCCCTTTGTGGTGTTTGTGATTGTGGGGACCTCAAATGCGGTGAATTTAACAGATGGGCTAGATGGGCTAGCTATTGGTCCTGTAATGACGGTAGCAGGGACGTTTCTACTCTTATGTTATGTGACAGGCCATGCCAAAATTGCGCAATATCTTCAAGTGATGTTTATCCCTCGGACCGGGGAACTTGCAATTTTTTGTGGAGCCATGGTGACGGCAGGGTTGGGATTTTTATGGTTTTCAACTTATCCGGCAGCCGTATTTATGGGAGATGTAGGATCACTGGCATTGGGAGGAGCGTTAGGAACAGTGGCGGTGATGGTAAAACAAGAAATTTTATTGGTATTGGTCGGTGGAATTTTTGTTATGGAAGCTATTTCTGTCATTGGGCAGGTCATGAGCTTTAAATTAACCAAAAAACGTATTTTTAAAATGGCTCCTATTCACCATCATTTTGAACTTTTGGGGTGGCCAGAGCCTAAAATTGTGGTTCGATTTTGGATTATTTCTATTATTTTAGCCATTATTGCATTATCAACACTCAAATTAAGGTGAACACATGATCCAACTAAAAGGAAAAAAAATAGTGGTTGTGGGATTGGCCAGAAGTGGTGTTTCGGTGGCTCAGTTTTTAGCTTCTCGTGGGGCTAAGGTAACCGTTACCGATATTAAAACTAAAACAGAGTTGCAGCCTTATTTAAAACTCTTAGGGTCGTATAAAAAAATAAAATATGAATTGGGACGTCACCCCATTAAAACATTACTTTCTAATGATATTTTTATTGTAAGCCCTGGAGTTTGGATAACAAATCCTCTCATTGAACAAGCCAAAAAGAAAAATAAAAAGATCATGAGTGAAATTGAATTTGCATATCATTTTATTAAAGAACCCATTGTTGCCATTACAGGTACCAACGGAAAAACAACGACAACCATGATGGTGGGACAATTTTTACAAAATGCAAAGAAAAAAGCATTTGTTGGAGGGAATATTGGGAATGCTCTAACTAATATTTTATTAACCAAGGAAGAATATCAATATGTGGTTTCAGAAGTAAGCAGCTTTCAATTAGAAACCATAGAAACCTTTCATCCGAAGATTGCTCTTGTGCTGAATTTAACGCCTGATCATCTAGATCGTCATGGATCTATGGAAAATTATAGAAAAATTAAAGGAAGAATTTTTGAAAATCAAAAAGGGACAGATTATTTAATTTTAAATGCCCAAGATGATTTAATTAGAACTTATGCCGAAGAAACCAAAGCTAAAGTCTTATATTTTACTAAAGGGAATTTAGCCCATGGACAAGAGGGAATTTATTATAAGGACAATCGGTTTTATTTAAAAACCAAGGATTGGCATGAGCAATACCTAACGGATCAAATAAAACTAAAAGGGGATCATAATAAAGAAAACTTTATGGCTGCTCTTTTAGCTGCTAAAATTTTAAAATGTTCTCCAGAATCAATTCAACAAACATTAAATTCATTTCAAGGAGTGGCGCATCGGTTAGAATATGTCAAAACTCGAGGTTATGTGGATTTTTATAATGATTCTAAAGCAACAAATGTCTATTCGGTCATTCGATCATTAGAAAGCTTTGATAAACCATTAATTTTAATTATGGGAGGCAGAGACAAAGACGCCAACTTTGAGCTCTTGCGTCCTTTGGTTCAAAAGAAAGTAAAAAATCTTATTTTATTAGGGGAAGCCAAGGAAAAAATTAATCGAGCCGTGGGGGATTATACAGAAACTTTTATTGTGGGAACGTTAGAGGAAGCCATTTTTATGGCGTATCAAAAATCTAGAGCCGGAGATGTGATTTTATTTTCCCCAGGATGTGCCAGTTTCGATATGTTTAAAAATTATGAGCACAGGGGGGATACGTTTAAAGAACTCTTGCGTGATTTATAATGAGTCGAAAGATTCCTTTTGATTATTGGTTGTTGGTTATTACTTTTGTTTTAGTGCTCTCTGGTATTGTCATGGTCTATAGCTCCAGTTCTATTTATGCCCTCCAAAATTATCATGACAGTTATTTTTTTTTAAAAAAACAATTTCTCTTTGCTTCTTTAGGCTTTATTGCTCTTATCGTTTTTTTACTCATTGATTATCATTCTTATTATAAAATCATTTATCCCTTTTTATTTATCTGTTTAGTCTTAATGATTGCCCTTTTGATTCCTGGCATTGGACATCGAGTAGGAGGAGCCAGACGATGGCTAAATTTAGGATTTTTTCGATTTCAACCATCGGAATTTGCTAAATATGCGCTTATTTTTTATCTGGCTTATTCACTGTCTAAAAAAGAAGGCAGCATGAAATCATTTGCCATTGGTTTTGTCCCTCATCTTATCGTTACAGGATTATTTTTGGGGCTTCTTCTTCTTCAACCGGATTTTGGAACAGCGGTCTCTATTGCCTTTATTGTTTTTTTAATGCTCTTTGCTGCAGGCACCCGTCTTTCATATATTATTTCTGCGCTAATCGTTTTAGTGCCAACGGCGTGTTATCTGATGATGAGTACTCCCTATCGGAAAAAAAGAATTTTAGCTTTTTTAAATCCTTGGGAAGATCCAGCCAATACGGGATTTCAAATTATTCAATCTTTTTTAGCATTTTATTCAGGAAATATTTTAGGATTAGGGCTTGGAGATGGGCGCCAAAAACTTTTTTATCTTCCTGAAGCGCATACAGATTTTATTTTTTCGGTGATTGGAGAAGAATTGGGTTTTATGGGAGTCATGGCAGTCATTATTCTTTTTGTGCTCTTTTTATATCGAGGGATTCGCATTAGTTTAAAAGCACCCGATTTATTTGGAACTTATTTAGCCTTGGGGATTACCTCTCTTATTAGTTTTCAAGCCATTACCAATATTGCTGTTGTCATGGGGCTTCTTCCAACAAAAGGTTTAGCGCTTCCTTTTTTAAGTTATGGAGGTACTTCTGTTATTTGTAATTTAGCGGGGGTAGGAATATTGTTAAATATTTCTGCTCAACAACAAGATGTTTCAACGAGTACGTATCGATGAAGTTACTCATTGCAGGGGGTGGTACCGGAGGGCATTTATTCCCAGGAGTTGCGATTGCCCAAGAATTTTTAAGTCGTGGCCATCATGAAATTCTTTTTGTTGGGACCAAAAAAGGAATTGAAGCCAAAGTATTACCCAGTCTTCATTATCCCTTAAAATTTGTTTCTATCGATGGGTTAAAAGGGAAAAATCCTTTAGAAAAATTTATTACTCTTTGTCTAATTCCTATTTCTTTAATTCAGTCTTTTTTTATTATTCGGCAATTTAATCCTGATGTGATTTTAGGAGTGGGAGGCTATGCCAGTTTCCCTATTTTATGGATGGCATGGGTATTGAGAAAAAAAAGAGCCATTCAAGAACAAAATTTTAGGCCAGGGCTAACCAATAAAATTCTTTCTTTATTGGTTCAAAAAATTTTTGTTAGTTTTGATGAATCCGTTCACTACTTTCCTTCTCAAAAAAGTGTTGTAACGGGAAATCCCGTCCGAAAATTTAAGAGTACAAGTAGTATTCCTCATGAAAAATTTACTGTCTTTATTTTTGGAGGAAGCCAAGGAGCTCATTCCTTAAATCGAGCGCTCTTAGAAGCACTCCCCTATTTAGAAACGCTTAAAAATCGCATTCATCTTATTCATCAAACCGGAAAAACAGATTTAAAATGGGTAGCTTCCACTTATTTTCAGCAACATTGGAAAGCAGATGTGTATGATTTTATTGACGACATTGATAGAATTTATGCCCAATCTGATTATGTCATTTGTCGAGCTGGCGCATCCTCAGTAGCAGAACTTGCTGTCTTAGGAAAAGCATGCCTTTTTGTACCGTATCCCTATGCGGCCCATAATCATCAGGAAGCCAATGCTCGTGCATTTGAAAAAAAAGGAGCGACCCGGGTACTTTTAGACTGGCAACTCAATGGCCAGCAATTGGCTAAAGAAATTCAGTATGCCTATGAGCATCCTAGAGAACTTGACCACATGAGAAAAAACATTCTTCAATTTTCTCATCCCTACGCCGCCCAAGCCATTGTGGATCAATTACTCGCGTAAAGTTCTTTAAATCCTATCTCAACATGTGATAAAGAATATTTTATGCAGAAAAGCTTTAGGCATGTGCATTTTGTAGGCATTGGTGGGATTGGGATGAGTGGGATTGCGGAGGTTTTATTAAACCTGGGCTATAAAATCAGTGGCTCTGATCTTGCCACTACAGAAATTACTAAAAGATTAAATCAATTAGGAGCTACGATTTATCTAGGTCATAGGTCTTTGAATATTAAAAAACCTGATGTGGTTGTTATTTCTTCTGCTGTATCCAAAAGTAATCCTGAAGTTTTAAAAGCTAAAAAATTAAAAATTCCTGTAATTCCAAGAGCAGAAATGTTGGCAGAGCTTATGAAAATGAAATATGCCATTGCCATTGCTGGCACTCACGGAAAAACAACAACGACTTCAATCTCTGGAACGCTTTTGGCTACGTGTAAAGTGGATCCAACCGTTGTGATTGGAGGAAGACTCAATAAGTGGGGGACCAATGCTAAATTGGGACAAGGAAAATTTTTGGTGGCTGAAGCCGATGAAAGTGATGGATCTTTTAATTTATTAACTCCGACGATTGCCATTGTCACCAATATCGATGCGGATCACCTGGACTATTATAAAAATATGGAGGCTATTAAAGATGCCTTTGTAACATTTTTAAATCGTTTACCTTTTTATGGGGTAGGCATTGTTTGTGGAGATGAAAAAAATATTTTATCTATTCTCCCTCGGGTGAATAAAAGAATTATTACCTATGGAATAAGTTCAAGATGTGACTTTCAAGCCAGGCACATTGAATTAAAAGGCATTACCAGTTCCTTTGATGTCTATGTTAAACGTAAAAAATTAGGACGATTTTCAGTAAAAGCTCCAGGGATTCATAACGTTAAAAATACCTTGGCCTGCATTATTATGGGGCTTGAATTAGGGTTAAGTCTTTCAAAAATAAAAAAAGGCATTTTAGCGTATAGTGGCGTACAGCGGCGCTTTCATATTCGAGGAGAGGTGAATGGCATTACGGTCATGGATGATTATGGGCATCATCCCACAGAAATTAAAGCCACGCTTGAAGCCTGTAAGAAAGTGTGGCCTAAAAGACGACTGCTGGCTGTTTTTCAACCGCATCGCTACACTCGAACTCGGGATTTAATGAAAGAGTTTTCTGGGGCTTTTCAAAGAGCAGATGTTTTATTACTCACAGAAATTTATTCAGCTGGAGAAAAACCCATTAAAGGGGTGAGTTCAGAAAAATTATATCGTCTTCTTCGAAAAAAACATAAACATGCTTGTTTAGTAGCAAGTCGTCGAAATATCTCTCATGAACTGGAAAAACATGTGAGGCCAAAGGATGTTGTATTACTCTTAGGGGCTGGAGATATTTGGAAGAGTGGCTTAGAATTTTTAGAAGTTTTAAAAAAACAATACCGGTGAAACTCGTGGATATTTTAAGTGGGCTTCAAAGTAAGATTTTATGGAATGAGCCCTTAGCCCTTCACACCTCTTTTAAAGTAGGAGGGCCTGCCGATGCATTTATTTATCCTAAAAACAGTGTAGAGCTTTCTCAGCTCATGAAAAAAATTGATGAACATAAAATTCCTTATTTTGTTTTAGGAGATGGGTCCAACCTCGTCATGCCTGATGAAGGATATCGAGGCGTTGTGATTAATTTGTCTTTGTTTGATGAGATAAAAATTATTCACAAAGATGATGAAAAAATTTTAGTGAAAGTAGGAGCGGGCGTCTTAAAACAAAAACTATTATTTTGGTCGATAGAGCAGGGTTTTTCTGGGTTAGAATTTTTAGCAGGGGTTCCTGGACAAGTGGGCGGTGGTATTTTTATGAATGCGGGGACAAAAGGGGGCAGCTTTTGCGATATTACAGAAAAAATATTTATGATTAATACCAATGGAGAATTGGAAGAACAACTTGTAACGAAAGAAAATTTTTCATATCGTTCTCAAAATTTTTGTAAAAATAAGATTATGATGGGAGCTATTCTTCGTCTTCATTATGGAGATAAGGAAAAAATGATGGAAGTGGTTAAAACGGTAATTGCCGAAAGAAAAGCCATTCAACCTTTAAATTTTCCTAACTGTGGATCTGTTTTTAAAAATCCCAAAGGGTACTATGCCGGAAAGCTTATTGAAGATGCGGGACTGAAAGGCTATCGAGTAGGGCATGCACAAATTTCGACAAAACATGGAAATTTTATTGTGAATTTGGGTGGAGCAGCGGCCAAAGATATTGTGGCTATTATTGAGCATGCTAAAAAGAGAGTTAAAGAAGTTCATGGTGTAACCTTAGAAGAAGAAGTGATTATTGTACACAAAGATTAAACAAGAAATCCCCAAAGATAGAAGTCTTCAAAAAAAACTTATCGTGTATGCTATCCTCCTTATTGTTTTAGTGGGAGGAGGATGGGTAGTTACTCAAAAAATGCTTCCACGAATTCAACGGTTACCTATTTTTAAATTTCAAGAAATGGTGGCGCAATCCACTGAACATATTTCTGAAGAAGAAATAAAAGGATTAATTCACGCTCCACTAGGAGAAAATATTTTTGAAATTGATCTTAATGCATTAACGGCTAATGTTAAAAAACATCCCTGGGTAGAAAAAGCACATGTGTTTCGACTGCTTCCCAATAAACTTAGAATCGAAGTAGAAGAAAAAAAACCAGTAGCTCTTTTATCTTCCGATGAATCTTATGGAAAATTATATTTTTTAGATTCAAAAGGGATAAGAATTGCACCCATTCGACCTCGGGAAAATGTGGATTTTCCCATTATTTCTGGAGTGAGTGGGCCTCAAGTAAGTGAAAAAGAAGAGCGTTTGATTTTAGAAGCGTATGACGTGATGGCTCTTTATCATCAAAATAATTTTTTAAAGGACATTCGTCTTTCTGAAATCCATTGGAAAGAAAGCGTAGGATTTACTTTTTTTACTGAGGGGCCTTCTTTTGAAATTAGACTCGGAAAAGAAGATTTTCTTAAAAAGTTTTCTCGTCTGGAAAGGGTCTTAAAAGACCTTGCACAAAAAACAGTCACCCCGACGCTAATTGATCTTAATTTCACCAAAAAAGTTGTTGTAAAGGTTGCGAAATAGTTGTAATCTATAGAAAATTCCCATTTTATGGGGTGGGGTATTGTGTCTATTGCAGTACATTAAAATAGATGTAATGTAGTTTATTGTAGCAAGGACGTTTTGTGGCCAAAAAAGGCGAGATCATTGTTGGGTTGGATATCGGAACAACAAAAATCTGTGCAATTGTCGGTGAAAAAACAGATATCGGTGTAGATATTGTCGGTATTGGGACCTCAGTTTCCACAGGTCTTCGAAAAGGCGTTGTCATTAATATCGATTCTACGGTTGAATCCATTAAAAAAGCAGTTGAAGAAGCAGAACTCATGGCAGGAGTTGAAATTAGTTCTGTTTATTGTGGGATTGCCGGCGGACATATCAAAGGATTCAATAGCCATGGCATTGTGGCTGTTAAAGAAAAAGAAGTGAAAGAAACCGATATCCGGCGTGTCATTGACGCTGCAAAAGCGGTGGCCATTCCTTTAGATCGCGAAGTTATTCACATTATTCCTCAAGAATATATTATTGATGATCAAGATGGTATTAAAGAACCTTTAGGGATGAGTGGTGTTCGTCTTGAAGCCAAAGTTCATATTGTGACTGGAGCAGTATCTTCGGCCCAAAATATTATTAAATGTGCCAATCGAACAGGTCTTAATGTTTCTGACATTGTTCTTCAACAAATTGCTTCTTCTGAAGCTGTGTTAGAAGCCGATGAAAAAGAATTAGGAGTAGCTCTCATTGATATCGGAGGGGGGACTACCGATATTGCTATTTTTTCTGGGGGGAGCATTGTTCATACCGCCGTTTTATCGTTAGGCGGAAATCATATTACCAATGATCTGGCCGTAGGATTAAGAACGCCTACCCCTGATGCTGAAAAACTTAAAATTCAATACGGGTGTGCCATGACATCCTTAGTGCAAAAAGATGAACTGATTGAAGTACAAACCGTTGGTGGAAGAAAATCTCGAACATTTTCAAAAAAAGAAATTGCTCAAATTATTGAGCCCAGAGTGGAAGAAATTTTATCTCTCGTACAACGAGAAATTGTAAAAAGTGGTTATGAAGATTTGTTAGCGTCCGGTGTTGTGATTACCGGAGGTTCAACATTATTAAATGGAATGCAAGAATTGGCAGAAATGACATTTGATTTGCCTGTCAAAAAAGGCGTTCCAAAAGGCTTTGGAGGATTACTGGATATTGTGAGTTCTCCGATTTATGCAACCGGTGTGGGGCTTGTTCTTTACGGAAGTAAAGATACGTCTAATACCAAGTTTAAAATTAGAGAACACAATATTTATCATAAAGTTAAATCACGAATGGTGGAATGGATCGCAGAGATCTTTTAATGGCAAAAAAGGCCAAAGGAGAAAATCTTATGTTTGAATTTGATGATAATCCAACGTTAGGGGCAAAAATTAAAGTCATGGGTGTCGGTGGCGGCGGGAGTAACGCTGTTGAAACCATGGTGAGTGGAGGATTAGAAGGCGTTGAATTTATTATTGCCAATACGGATCGGCAGGCGTTGGAAGCAGCTAAAGTTCCTCATAAAGTACAATTAGGAATGGGATTAACGAAGGGACTGGGGGCTGGAGCTAATCCAGAAGTGGGGAAGAATGCCGCGCTGGAAGATCATTCAAAAATTGCTCAAGTGTTGGAAGGGGCAGATATGGTGTTTGTTACAGCAGGCATGGGAGGAGGAACAGGGACCGGAGGAGCACCGGTTATTGCCCAAATTGCCAAAGACCTGGGAGCTCTGACGGTAGGAGTGGTCACCAAGCCTTTTACGTTTGAAGGTAAAAAGAGAATGAGACAAGCCGAAGCGGGAATTAAAGAGCTTAGGCAAAATGTAGATACTTTAATTGTTATTCCCAATCAAAGACTTTTAACTATTGCTACTCAACAAATGCCGCTTTTAGAGACGTTTAAAAAATGTGATGAAGTGTTGCTCAATGCCGTTCAAGGAATTTCAGATTTAATTAATATTCGAGGGCTAATTAACCTCGATTTTGCCGATATTAGAACCATTATGCAAAATAAAGGAATGGCGCTCATGGGAACCGGTGTTGGATCGGGTGAAAATAGAGCTATTCAAGCAGCGACCTCGGCCATTTCAAGTCCTCTCTTAGAAGATATTACTATTGATGGGGCTACCGGTATTATCATCAACATTACCGGTGGACCATCGCTTAGCCTCTATGAGGTCAATGAAGCTTCTTCTCTCATTCAACAAGCTGCCCATGAGGAAGCAGAAATTATTTTTGGTGCGGTCATTGATAATGCACTCAAAGAAGATGTGAGAGTTACAGTGATTGCCACAGGCTTTAAGAGAGCAGAAGAAAGAGACAAAATTGCTCAAGTTCTTCCAAAACAAGAAGAGCGTTTTGGTGTAAAACCGGCTCAACCTCAACAAACTACGGTAGCTCCCCCCAGTGCTTCAAAAGAAGAACCCCCAGCGGCTGCTAAGCCTTCCCGTCGACCGATTAAAGATATGGGAACACTGGGGTTTGACGATGATGAATACGACATCCCTACCTTCATTCGTCGACAGACTACAGATGTCGATCAATAATTATTCTACGCGGAAGGTTCCGATTTTGAAGATCTCTCCCTGAACGGTCGTCAAATATAAAAGTCCAGAAATAATATGAGTGGCTTCATTAATATACGTTGCTTTTAACGTATAGGTTGATCGGTCCACGCGAGTTTGTGGATCCAAATAAGCTAAAGATAAAAATCCATCAGTGCTATTGATTGGTTGGTAGTCAATCGTTAAAAATTCTGAAGGGTTAAAAACACCATTGCCTACTTGAACCCCATAAATGGTGATCATTCCAGTGAGTTTATTACTTTCGTCTTGAGTGAAATTAAGCGTGATTTGTTTATATCCATCCGCACCGAAATCCGTGGTTAAAAAACCACTCCATGCTTTTGCCATGAGTTGTCGTTGAAGTTGACTCGGAACTGGAGAAGCAAACAAAACAGAAGAAAATAACAGGAAAAGAAAAGAAAAATAAATGCCCTTTTTCATAACGATACCCTCCTTTGTCATCCCTTATAACAAAAAGCCCAGAACTTGGCTAGAACATATATTGAGCTTCTAGAGAGAATTTATTAATGGCTGCTGTTCCATGTTGCTCTAACCTTGTAAATTCTCCTACCAAACGGCCATAGGTGAAAGGTCTCCACACGAGCCCTGCAACGGGACCATGGGTTTTAGTGTTAGATGCGCTATCGGGTTTAAAGAAATCATAGCGGGCATAAGGAACTAAAATATCAGAATAGGCTTTATACCCTGCTTCTAAATAAGCTCCCAAACTTTGATATTTCTTTTCGGTGAGGGCATCTTTTTTGTTTCTTCCCATTAATGCCATTCCAGTGATGGTAAAAGAAGGAGTTAAATAATTAAACATGGGACCTAATTGGAAAAATTCGTCAGTAATGCCCGTACCACTATATTTTCCTTTATAAATATAAAATCCAGCCATGCTGCCTTCTTTACCAAATTCATAATCCAATGTTCCATACATATCTTTAAAGGAGTTATCATCTACCATGTTAAATACTTTTCCACCGGTTCCATTGACAAGGCCAAAACTTCCCGTAAATCCCTTATAATGTTGGCTAATTTCTGCTCCATAGTTTCTTTGAAAGGGTTTATAGGGGTTGGCTCCAGAAAAAGTGCTGGTGAGTACTAAAGAACGATCTTTTCCAAATCGTCCTCCAATGCCATGAATATAAAGAAGTTGAGAAACAATTTGTCCAAATCGAACCGTAGTAAATGCTTTGTCATTTTCTTCGTAAGTATATTGCATAAAGGCTTCTGCTAATTTGGTTCGGCCATAATCACTAAAATCTGTTGATGCAGCGGCCGCATTGACACTTCCAGAATTTTCATGAAGATACATTTCAGCAAAATAAGAAAATCCTTTGTCTAAAGCACCCCCGGTATATAAGGAAAATGCATGTTCTTCAAACGTATCTTTTTTATAGGTATTATATCGAATCTTGGCGGTAAGGCTTACATAGTCAGTCAATGATTTATCGCCCACTTCTTCTTTGGACATCATGTGTCCCATACGCAAGAAATCCTGTCCTGTTTTATTGAGTTTATTGACACTCCAGTGGCACACCGTACAGTCAAATTTATATTTTCTTGCAAATGCTGTGATGGCAAAGACATCCTGAGAAATAAAACTTAAGACAAAACAAATAATTACTCCTGTGAAAATGGCAGATCTAAATTTCATACACGCCTCCTTAATGAAAGAACGTTATTCAAAATACATGATTTATGGAAGCATTTTATTCAAAATACATGATTTGTGTCAAGAAATAGTCTATACTAAAAAAAATATTATGATGACTAAAACTGAGGCAAAAAAAAGAATTCAAAAGCTTACCCAAGAACTTCATCATCACAACACTCAATATTATGTGTTGGACGATCCCCAAATTTCAGATCAAGCGTATGATCAGCTTTTAAGAGAATTAGAAAGTTTAGAAAAAGAATTTCCTCAGTTAAAAAGTGATACATCTCCAACACAACGGGTGGGAGGAAAGCCACTCGATAAGTTTAAAAAATATACGCATCATCTTCCGATGCTTTCTCTTTCAAACGCTTTTTCAAAAGAAGAGATTCAAGATTTTAATGAACGTGTCCAAAAATTTTTAAAAATGACCTCTGACATTGAATATGTTTGTGAATATAAAATGGATGGATTGGCGGTAGAGCTTATTTATGAAAATGGAAAACTTGTCATCGGAGCCACTAGAGGAGATGGGGAAGAAGGAGAAGATGTTACTCAAAATATAAAAACCGTTCGGTCTATCCCTTTAGAATTGTCAGGACAGTATCCTCGTTATATCGAAGTGCGAGGGGAAGTTTTTATGACTCAAAAAGCCTTTAAACATTTAAATGAAGAACGTCAAAAAAAAGGAGAATCTTTATTTGCCAATCCCAGAAATGCAGCGGCCGGATCCATTCGACAATTGGATCCTAAAATTACGGCTTCTCGAACGCTGGATATGTTTTGCTATGGGGTGGGAGAGGTAGAGGGGAAAACATTTGAGACACATTGGGGGATCCTTCAAGCGTTTAAAAAATATGGATTTAAGACAAATACAACTTCTCAAAAATGTTTGGGTGTTGAATCTGTGCAAAAGTTTTATCAAGAGGTTTTAGAACATCGCGAGAAACTTCCGTATGAAATTGATGGCATGGTGGTAAAAGTCAATGATCTTCATTTGCAAAAACGCCTGGGTGAAATTGCTAAAAGCCCACGCTGGGCCATTGCATATAAATTTGCTGCTACTCAAGAAACAACCGTGATTAAAGATATACTGGTTCAAGTCGGACGTACCGGTGCCTTGACCCCTGTAGCAGTGTTAGAGCCT
>Ga0154342_115_pt1 | contig 143418 bp, 140 predicted proteins | sample RifGroA2_FD_115870 | JGI IMG/M metagenome (GOLD analysis project Ga0154342, IMG submission 115870) | Deltaproteobacteria bacterium GWA2_38_16 | reverse complement strand
CACAGGCAAAAAAAGTGCTCGTTATGAATAGTAAAAAAATAACTCTAAAAATAATAAACAAGAACTTACTCTCCCACAAACGTTCAACTATTTATTATTTTACCTTTAGGAGCTAAAAAGATAAAGTTCAAAATTCTTAAAATTTCATTAGATGGATCCCGCATCAAGTGCGGGATGACAGAATAAAAAAATGGGTGGAAGGTAATGTCCTTAGGGAAAGGGACGAATTATAAGGCTGGGGGCCTTAAAAGGGGGAAAAGGGAAAAACCCTAAAAACATTACCTTTATTTCCACCACTAACTTTCTACTTTTAATATAAAGCAAGTCTTGTGCCACAAAAAAACGTGTGTAAATTCAACAGGTTCTATATGGACCTTCCTATTGAGAGACATTTTTTGTTACTTTAAAGTGTCTTGAATAGATGTTAACTTATTGATTTTATTAGTATAAACTTTATCTCCGTTATTCTTCTGACAGGGCGTCCAAAATTGTTGATTAAAAATTAATCATTGTAGGGGCGCTTTCTGAAAAGTTATAAGTACTTATAATTACATATTAAATTTCTATTTTTTTGACCTATTTGAATAAAGTTTGCACACCAGATCCTTGTATTTTTAACGTTCAGTAAACACCTCTAGTATATAAAATTTTAATAAAATCAATAAGTTATAAAATTCCTTCTATTTAGGCATATATTTTGCTCTAAGCTTCGTCTCGAATGAAACAGTTTTTAACCGTTTGAGAATGAATAAAGGGGGAAAAGGGAAATGAAATTAAACCATAAACATTTGGCTGTCTTGGCTTTTGCAGGGATGGCATTCGCATTAGGGACAAAGTATGTGAGGGCAGAAGAAATTTCGCCCTTAGAGATTGCTCCTGAGGCTCCAAAAAAGATGATCATTGAAACAGACGTACCCAATGATTCAAGTTCTAACACAGAGGTGTTTCGAGGTGGAAATCCATTGGGACTTCGGGTGGTGCCTTTGTATGGCTATATCGGATCTGCCGATGGAAATCAACGATTGTGGAATAAATATTCGGCAGGGATTACGGCAGAAATTCCTCTATCACCGAATTTATCGATTGAAGGAGTTTTTCGCTATGCTCTGTTTGATATTCGACAAAGTGTGTCTGTCAATTTAGGAGGGGTGGGTACGGTAATGGGGGCGAATTATGGATCTCCCTATCCATCGACATTGAATGCTCCATCAGCTGCTACGATTATTCCTTTGGGAGATATGAGACAGCTCATGATTGGAGGAAATTTAAAATATGAATTATTCCCACACTCTATTTTAACGCCCTTTATTGGAGGAGGGATTTCTTATTTTGATAATGAGTATATTACAACCGATAATCCAACTGTTCGAGTGACTTTTCCTCAAGCCGTGTATGGGGCATCCGCATTGGGGGGGATGAAATTAAAATTATCCAAAGAAGTAGCGATTGTGGGAAGAACCGAAGTGGGATCGCTTCTTAATAATCACAATGGACAAATTTTTTGGGGGCCAGATGGGTCAGGTGCCAGTGCGCATCCTCCTGTCAGCTTTAGGTCATATGATAAATACTGGACGATGATGGCCGGGATTAGTTTTGGAATTTAAGTAAAAAAGTTAAAAAGAAAATCCATTGAGCGTCGTGCTCAGCGGTAGACAGGTAGCGCAGATTTGTAGGGGGGTAAGCGCTACCTGTTTTTTTATGCCCAAAATCTAGGCTTGACGGTTGAGGGAACATCCACTACACGCATCAAGCATGAGATTTTGGATTTTATTTTTTGCCTTTGTTCCCTCACTGGTCTATTCTGCAGAGCGTCCTGATGTCATTATTAAGAAGAATGCACAAGCCTCTTTAGCTTCTGTCGTAAAAACCATTCATCGACCGGGGGAAACACTTCCTACCTTTTTTATCAATGAACTTATTGTGGGAGAAGGAGCCGATCTTTATTTGGCCGAGGATGTAACGATTAATGCCAAAAGAATTATTTTAAAATCAGGCAGTGTCATCAGTACTCTGGGGCATTCGCTCACCCTTAAAACTGACGAATTTTTAGTCCTTAATTTTAATCCCAATGATTTGAGTTTAACCCAAGATCAAAAGAAAACAGTTATGGGACGTATCGATACCCGTTTTAGAGAAGGTTACCATGATGGAAAAAATGGGCAAGAACATCCTCCCACGATCCAACCCAAAGGAAGAAATGCTTATCTTGCTCCTCGGCCTCTTTATATAACCAGAGAGGGGGGTAATCTTGCTGAACCAGGAATCTCCGGTGAAAACGGAAAAAATGGAGGTAATGGGAAAAAAGCAGGGGATTTGACCATTAAAGTTAAAACATTTTTGGGAGGATATTTTATTGCTAAGGGGGGAAATGGTGGAGCAGGAGAACCGGGTGGCGCAGGAAGTGATGGAGGAGATAGTTTAGGGGTTGATCCAAACAGTACTCCCCCAGAATTTTTAGGAGACGAGAGTCCCATTTATCCATTTTTGAATGGAGCGTCTGGCGGAAAAGGTGGAAATGGAGGTAGCGGAGGTAATGGAGGCAGTGGAGGTTCTGTGTCCATTGAATGCGAAAATAACAGTGCGGAAAAAAATAAAACATTTTTTATTGAGAATCAGGGCGGAAGATTAGGAGAAGGAGGAGGGCGTGGTTTGGGAGGTGCTGGAGGTCAGGCAAGGCATGTGACTCTTTCTACTAGGCGTGATAGGTACGGAGTGGCTTTTCAGGGACAGAATGGTGCCCAGGGATATGCCGGTCTAGAAGGGGAAAATGGAGAAAAAGGAGAAGCAGGTGGCATGGATATTAAAGAGGGAAAAATCTATGAAGTTGAAGATGAGTAGTCTTATAGCCCTGCTTTTTTTGTTTACTGCCTGTGGTCAGCAAGAAGAAGCGGTTCCCCCTACGATGAGTCAGTTGGTTTTGGATCTAGAATTGCCACAAACATTTTCCGAAGAGGGGAGAGAAACCTTATTAAACAAAATAGAATTTTATTGTTTTACATTTAAGGGAAGTTTTACACCCTTAAACCCCATCCCAGTTTCAAGAAGAGATTATGCGCAATATGTTTTTCCAAGTATTCCCTTTGATGAAAGATTGCAGGTGATCGTAACAGCAGTTTCTAAAACCTGTGAAGATCAACCCCTGTGTACAGGGGAAGTGACCATTCCCTATTCCCCTGGGAAAAAAGATCGAGTGATTATTTCACTCAGGTGCTCATGAAAGAAGTGTTTATGAAAAAATTCTTTCTTTTTTTATGTTTACTGATGGTGGAAGGGTGTTCGCCGCCGTTGTCTTCTCCGCCATCTTCGGAGACTCCTTATGTTCCAGCCAATGTGCCTCGGGCAAAATTAGCAGAGGTAAAAACAACCCTCAATTTACCTGAAATAGACATGGGTTTTAATTATCCCATGAGTAAAAAAGAATTTTTTGGAGAGAATCAAACGATGTTTCCAAAGTCAAACCTTCAGGTTTTTGCCACTATTCTTGTGGAAAATAAATCATCTATCCCTTTGAATATGAAAGTTGAATTTGATGGTTCTTTGAAAGACGAGATTGAAGAATCATTCCAAGGCTGGCAAGAAGATCAATGGGTGACTACTCCAATTTCATCGACTACCTGGATTCATGCTCCGGTCATAGTGGAAGTGAAGCAATGGAAAGAGGGAAATCTTTTATCTCCTCAACAGGGAAAAGTGGTTGAAGTCAGGCCATACTCAGGTCTTTTAGTGGTATTACTGACGAGGTATGATTTTCGGGATGTAATGTTAGGAAATAAACCCCAGCCGGGGGTTTCTTCTAATCTTCGACCTAATCTTCGAGTAGATACGTTTTCTCTTTTAGGAGAACTTCGGATTTCTTCTGATGCGGGAGATGAAAATTGGAAGGAAGAGTTTTCATCTTCACAAACGCCTATTTCTTTACGAGTTGTCTCGAATTAGGGTATAGTATTCTCATTGTGAAAATATCTCATATTATTGGAGTAGGAATTTTTTTGTATTCTTTTTCCGCCCATGCTGTGTTGTGGAATAAGGTAGTCGCACAGTACAATGACGATGTATTAACTCTCTGGGATATTGAAAGAGAAATGAGGGTAGAGCGTATTAAACAAGGCCAGCCCAGTGAAAAAGAAGTCACTCCAAATGAACTCAAAGAATTCACCAAAAAATTAATTATTGATCTTTTGGTCAGAGACGAGGCGAAAAGTTTTAAATTAGGAGAATTGACGAAGGCCGATGAAGAGACAATTTATCAGCAATTTAAACATAAATTTAAAGGTAGATTGGAATTTCAATCTTTCTTAAAACAATATCAGTGGGAAGAAACGGAATTAAAAAAAGCATTGATGCGTCCCCTTATTGTGGAACGTTTCATTAAAGAAAAAGTCATGTCTGTTTATATTCATGTAACAGATGAAGAGACTAAAGAATTTCAAAAAAAGAGTTCTCAAAAATTAAATTTAAATCAGGCTCGCTTGGAGCTTAAAAAGATTCGTCTTCAGGAAAATCTGCAGGACTGGATTAAACGGCTAAAATCCAGAAGCCAGATTAAAACCGTGTGGGAGTAATGATTGTTAAGGCTGCAGAGTCAGATATAGCTGAAATCTGTGCGATTGAACAAAAGTCTTTTCCCGACCCTTGGGCCGAAGCCTTATTTCAAGATATTTTAAATAATCCTTCCCAATGCTTTTATGTGGCTAAAAATAACCGAAATCACATTGTAGGATATATTATTTTTTGGAGTATTGTGGATGAAGTTCATATATTAAATCTGTGTGTTGCTCCAGAGTATTTAAAACAAGGGGTGGGTAGCCATCTCCTTCAATTTTGTTTAGAGTTTTATAAGGGGAAAACAATTTCATTATTTTCCTTAGAGGTTCGAACATCTAATAGCGCAGCTCAAAAACTCTATGAAAAATTTGGTTTTAAAGGAATGTATATCAGAAAGAATTACTATCCCAATCATGAAGATGCTTTGGTAATGACATTTTCCCCTTGCATGCCAAAATAAGGTTTGTTATAACCACTTCCATCAATTTTAGGAGTTGAAAAAGTGGGCTTTGCCCACTTTTTTTTTAAGAGACGGAGGTTTGTAACATGTTACACCAAGGTTTAGGACGTATCATTGAGCAAGTAGCCAAAGATCGTGGCATGGATAAAAAGATTATCATTTCAGCTCTTGAAGAAGCTTTTTTAACAGCTGCAAAGAAAAAATTTGGATTAACCAAGGAAATTGAAGCACATTTTAATGAAGAGATTGATGATATAGAGCTTTTTCAATTTAAAGTGGTGGTTGAAAAAATTGCAGATGAAGCGATGGAAATTACCTTATCAGAAGCTAAAAAACTAGATCCAGAAGTGGTCATGGGGGATAGCATTGGGGTTAAAATGGATGCTAAAAAATTTGGCCGGATTGACGCTCAAACCATTAAACAAGTGATTGTTCAAAAGGTTGCAGAAGCTGAAAAAGATATTATTTATAAAGAATATATTGGTCGAAAAGGAGAAATTATCTCAGGGATTGCTCGAAGATTTGAAAGAGGCAATATTATTGTGGATTTGGGAAAAACAGAAGCCATTATTCCTATCCGCGAACAAATTCCCGGAGAAAATATCCGAGCTGGCGATCGAGTGCAGGCCTATCTTTTAGAGGTTCAAGATGTCACGAGTAAAGGACCTCAGCTTGTTTTATCGAGATCTACCCCGTTATATTTAATTAAACTTTTTGAATTAGAAGTCCCTGAAGTATCGGAAGGAATTGTCATTATTAAAGGGGCTTCCAGGGAGCCTGGTTTTAGATCTAAGATTTCTGTGACCTCGAAAGATCCAGATGTGGATGCCGTAGGGGCCTGTGTGGGAATTAAAGGCTCTCGGGTTCAAAATGTGGTTCAAGAATTAAGAGGAGAAAAAATTGATATTGTCCCCTGGAGTGATAACGATATGCAATTTGTGGTCAATAGCTTGGCACCAGCTGAAATTTCAAAAGTGATTATTGATGATATTAACCACAGCATGGAAGTTATTGTGCCAGATGATCAGCTCTCCTTAGCCATTGGCAAAAAAGGGCAAAATGTACGGCTGGCCATGCAGATATCCGGCTGGAAACTGGATATTATTACAGAGTCAAAAATTTTAGAAAGAACCAATCGGGCCAAGAAAAGTCTCATGGCTATCCCCAAGATGACAGATACGCTGGCCATGGGGCTCTATCAGCATGGATTTGATACGTTTGAAGATGTGGCCAAAGGAGAGATTAAAGATTTGAGGTTGGTCCCAGGAGTGGAAACAGAAGAGAAAGCGCAGCTCATAAAACAAGATGCGCAATCACTTGTGAATCAGGGACTGACGACCGATAAGCTGGTCAATCCGCGGGAAGTTCCTGCTGAGGCAAAGGCTGTTGTAACACCGGAAACAGGAGACAATGAAAAAAGTTAAAATTTCAGATTTATTAATAGAGTTTACGCTGACAGCCGAAGAGTTCTTTAAAAAGTGTGGAGAGCTTAAACTCAAGGTTTCTTCAAGAGCAAAGATGGTTACAGAAGAAGAAGCACAGGTCCTTCGAAACGCTTTAAAAAATAAAGTCGTATCTTTAACAGAAGTTCGAAAGGGAGACATTGTTGAAAAACGTGTTCAAAGTTCGGTTATCCGTCGAAGAAAAGCTCCGACCCCGGCATCTTCTGTTTCAAAGGAGGAGCTAAAGGCAGAGTCAACGGTAGAACCAACAGTAGAGACAAAAGCAGAAGTAAAAAAAGAAGTACCTTCTGTTCCCGCTTCCTCAACGAAATCACGAGTTCCTAAAATTAATGTTGTTGCAGAGGCTCCAAAAGAGGCTGAAACTGCTGAATCTAAAGCGGTCAAAGCAGAAAAAGAAAGAATTGCTAAAGCCTTGTTAAATGAAGAAGAGGAACTGGCACGTAAACGGCGAAAAGCGTTTATTCAAAAAAGAACTGAAGAATTTGATATTCATGGATTTAATCGCGCAGAAAGAATTTATCAGCCCAAAAAGAAAAAAGTGGCGGTTGATAAATCCAAAATGCAATCAACCCAACTTACGACTCCCAAGGCCTCAAAACGTATTATTAAAATATCTGGAAATATTTTGGTTTCAGACCTTGCAGATCAATTAAAAGTCAAAGGTAGTGAAGTCATAAAAAAACTTATGGCGATGGGATCGATGGTGACATTGAATCAATCCATTGATGTGGATACGGCTACGCTCGTTTCCCGTGAGTTTGAGTATGAAGTTCTGAATGAAACTATTTCAGAAAAAGAGCTTTTAAAAAGAGAAGAAATTAAAAGTACAGATTTAAAACCACGCCCACCCGTTGTAACCATTATGGGACATGTGGACCATGGAAAAACAACTCTCTTGGATGCTATTCGAAAAAGCGATGTGGCATTAGGAGAAGCGGGGGGGATTACTCAACATATTGGGGCTTATATGGTGGATATAGGCAATGGGAGGAGCATTACTTTTATTGATACTCCGGGTCATGAAGCTTTTTCTGCTATGCGTGCCAGAGGAGCCAAAACAACGGATATTGTTATTTTAGTGGTGGCTGCGGATGATGGGGTGATGCCACAAACCAAAGAAGCCATTGCCCATGCAAAAGAAGCGGGTGTTCCTATTATTGTGGCGGTGAATAAAATTGATAAACCAGGAGCGCAACCGGAAAGAGTAAAAAAACAATTATCCGATTTGGATTTAATGCCAGAAGATTGGGGTGGAAAAACAATTTATGCTTTGGTTTCGGCTAAAGGTAAAACAGGGATTAAAGAACTTTTAGAGCTTATTTTATTGCAAGCTGATGTTTTAGAATTGCAGGCCAGTCCAAGTCATTTAGCCGAAGGGGTTATCTTAGAAGCTAAGATGGCTAAAGGGTTAGGACCGGTGGCAACGGTTTTAATTCAGCAGGGGACGTTGGTGAAGGGGGATATATTGATTTCGGGAACCACCACAGGAAAAGTTCGACTGTTGTTAGATGACCGAGGAAAACAACTAAAAGCAGCCACTCCTTCTTTCGCCGTAGAAGTGTCAGGATTAGACAGTGTGCCACAGGTAGGCGATCCATTTTTTTGTTTTAAAAATGAGGAAGATTCTAAACGGTTAGTACAATTTAGAATAGATCAAAAGAGACAAGCCATTGAAAAAGAAGGTACTCCTCCTGAAAAAATTACTTTGGAAGGTCTGTATGAAAAAATGCAAGAAGGGGAAGTAAAGGAATTAAAACTGATTGTAAAAGCAGATGTCCAAGGATCCGTAGAAGTGATTCGTCAGTCTTTAGAAAAGTTAAGTACGCCTCAAGTGAAAATGAATGTTATTTTTTCAATGACGGGAGCCATTTCTGAATCGGATGTCAACCTGGCTTCAGCATCGAATGCTATTATTATTGGATTTAATATTAGACCCGATATTAAAGCGCAAGAGTTGGCTAAGAGTCAAAAGGTCGATATTCGTCTTTATTCTATTATTTATGATCTTTTAGAAGACATGAAAAAATCCATGGTGGGACAATTAGAGCCAACGTTTAAAGAAAGTGTGTTGGGAAGAGCGGAAGTGCGTAATGTATTTAAAATTTCTAAAGTGGGGGCTATTGCGGGGTGTAATGTGGTTTCTGGGAAAATTACTCGAACGGCCAAGGCTAGATTACTCAGAGATTCTGTTGTTATTTACACAGGAAAGATTTCTTCTCTGAAACGATTTAAAGACGATGCGAAAGAGGTTTTGGAAGGGTATGAGTGTGGAATTGGGTTAGAAAATTATAACGATGTGAAAGAAAACGATGTGATTGAAGCCTTTATGGTTGAAGAAATAGCAGGGGTTCTTTCATGACTGAAGGTAGAAGAACCAAAAGAGCTTCTGAACAAATTCGCGATGTCATTGCGCATTTGGTGATTAAAGGATTTAAAGATCCGAGAGTCAATGGATTTATTACCGTTACTAAAGTTGAAATGACGCCAGATTTAAAATTGGCTCGCGTTTTTGTGAGTATTTTAGGAGAAAAAGAAAAGCGACTTAAAGTATTAAAAGGGCTTCAAAATGCTTCTGGGTTTATTAAATCCAATATCGCTAAAGCCTTAAAACTTCGTTTTACACCAGACCTTGAATTTGGGTTGGATGATTCGCTAGATTATGTTGAAAAAATTGATCGTTTGTTAAAAGAAGCCAATGGCTATGAATAGCGTTATTTCAGAAATCAAAAAAGGAAAAAATTTTTTAGTTTGTTCTCACGTGGGACCGGATGGAGATGCGATGGCATCGACATTAGCCATGGGGTTGGGTTTAGAGCAACTTAAAAAAAAAGTAACCTATTATAATCATGACCCTGTTCCTGAAAATCTCCGATTTTTACCAGCCTCTAAAAAAGTCATCACAGAATTAAAAGAAACTTTCAACTTTGATGCTGTATTTGTGATGGATTGTGGTGCTTTAGAACGCTTGGGGAAAAAATTTGCCCAGTTTCATGGGTATAAAAAAATAATTAATGTCGATCACCATGCCAGTAATGACCGTTATGGAGATATTAATTATATTTTGTCAGATGCAGCGAGTTCTGGCGAGGTCGTATGGAAGGTTTTAAAAAAGGCAGGCTGTAAGCTGACGTCTGACATTGCAACGAATCTTTATTGTACGCTTGTAACCGATACGGGTTCTTTTCGGTATTCCAATACCAACGAACATACCTTGAAATTGGCTTCTGAAATGGTGGCAGCGGGAGCAGATCCATCAACGGTATCCATCCATTTATTTGAATCTCAACCCTATCAAGCTTTTCAGCTCTTGGGGCGTTTATTAGATAGATTAAAAGTATCTTCGGATGGTCGCTACAGTTGGTCTGTAATTTATCAGAAAGATTTAAAAGAGGTGGGTACAAGTTATGAAGTGACGGAAGATTTTATTAATTATCCCAGAGCCATTAAAGGGGTTGAGGTTGCTTTTCTTTTTAAAGAATTACCCGAGGGGGCCTATAAAATCAGCATGCGATCTAAAACCCATATAGATGTCTCGCAAATTTGTATGGCGTTTGGTGGAGGAGGGCACAAAAAAGCGGCTGCCTGTATTATTAAAGGGTCCTTTGATGATGTTTCTCAAAAAATTTTTGAAAAAGTTCACGCGGTATTAGTATGAATGGAATGCTGGTCATTGATAAACCCAAAGGGCTAACCTCTGCCCAAGTTGTGGGGATCATTAAAAAAAGATTTAATTTAAAGAAGGTAGGACATGGGGGAACGTTGGATCCATTGGCTACAGGCGTTCTTCCCATTTTTATTAACCAAGCCACTAAATTATCTTCCTATCTTTTAAATAGCGATAAGGTCTACGAAGGAACCTTTCTTTTAGGAGTAGAGACAGATACGCAAGATATCTGCGGCCGTATTATAGCGGAAAACTCTGTAGTGATTTCCGATTTAGATATTCAAGAAGCCATGAAGACATTTTTAGGTCCCCAACAACAACTTCCCCCGATGTATTCTGCCATTAAAAAAAAAGGAAAACCTTTGTATCATTATGCCCGAAAGCAACAGGAAGTAGAAAGAATGCCTCGGCCAATTCATATTTTTGATTTTGAGTTTCTCTCTAGAAAAGACAAGGAAGTAGACTTTCGCGTGCACTGTTCAAAAGGAACCTATGTACGAACGCTGTGCAGCGATTTAGGGAAAAAGTTGGGAACGTATGCATGTGTCAAAGACTTAAAACGTATTCGGACGGGCATTTTATCAATGGAAGAGGCTATTGAATTTGAAAAATTAAATTCCCAAAATGTGATGTTTGCCCCTCATTATAAGGATATAAAAGAACTTTACAATCGCCTGGGGACTGTGCTAAAAAATCAACCATTATAAAGGAAAGGAAAAGAAAGGAAAATCATGGCATTTACAGATGAACAGAGGAAAGACACTGGATCGCCTGAGGTACAAGTAGGGATCTTAACAGCTCGCATCAACAGTCTTACAGAACATGTTAAAGCACATGTCAAAGATCATAGTTCTCGTCGAGGTCTTTTAAAGCTCGTGGGACACCGAAAACGATTGATGGATTATCTTCGTACCCATGACAAAAGCCGCTATCAAAAAGTGGTGGCAGACCTAGGGCTTCGTAAGTAAACATTTCATCTTCATTTTTTAATATAAACGATTAACAAAAGGAAAAATTATAATGAATACACATGTCAAACGTGAGTTATTTGGAAAAACCTGGTCTATCGATATCCACAAGGTGGCCAAACAGGCCAATGGTGCTGTTTTAATCCGATGTGGAGATACCGTTGTTTTAGTGACGGCGGTAATGTCGAAAGACGTTAGAGAAGGGCAGGATTTTTTTCCGCTCACGGTAGATTTTCAAGAAAAATTTTATGCAGCTGGAAGAATCCCTGGAGGATTTTTTAAACGAGAAGCAAAGCCTTCCAGCAAAGCAACGCTGACGGCACGTCTTATTGATCGTCCCCTTCGTCCTTTATTTCCTCAAGGATTTTTTAACGATGTGCATATTGTGGCGACCACGCTATCCGTCGATGGAGAAAATGATCCAGATGTATTGGCTCTCATTGGTGCATCGTGTGCTTTAGAGATTTCAGATATTCCTTTTTCAGGTCCAGTCGCGGCCATGCGGGTAGGGCGCGTGGATGGAAAATTTGTGGCAAATCCTGGTCCAGAGCTTCAAAAGAAAAGTGATATTGAGATTTTGGTGTCTGGATCCAAACATGCTGTTACCATGGTTGAAGGGGGTGCCAAGATTGTTTCAGAAGAAGATATTTTAGAGGCTATTTTATTTGCTCATCGTGAGATGCAATCTCTGATTCAATGGCAAGAAGAGCTTAAAAAACAATATGGAATAAAAAAGGCTGAATTTACGCCACCCAAAGAAAATACGGCTTTAAAAGAATCTGTAGAAAAACTCTGTGTTTCGGAATTTTCAAAAATTGTGCATTTGCCCGGTAAAAGTGAGCGAAGTGAAAAATTAAGTCAGCTTAAAAAAGAAGTCGTTGAAAAATTGTTGGCTACGGTATCGGAAGAAGAAAAAGAAGCGAAAAAAGAAGAAATTAAAAACTTTTTTGATTTGGCCAAAGAACACTATGCAAGATCTTATACTTTAAAAAATAAAAAACGAATTGATGAGCGTTCCTATGCCACCATTCGGCCCATTACGATTGAAGTGGGACTTTTACCTCGTACACATGGATCGGCTCTTTTTACTCGAGGGGAAACACAAGCCTTGGCCATTGTTACGTTGGGCACATCAGAAGATGAGCAACGAATAGATTCTATTGAAGGAGAATCTAGTCAGTCTTTTATGCTGCATTATAATTTTCCACCGTTTTCAACAGGGGAAACAGGATTTTTAAGAGGCCCCGGCAGAAGAGAAATTGGTCATGGTGCTTTGGCGGAACGAGCGCTGCAAGGCATATTGCCCGATGCAGAAAAATTTCCTTATACCATTCGGGTGGTTTCTGAAATTTTAGAATCTAATGGATCTTCTTCGATGGCGTCTGTCTGTGGAGGAACCTTGGCGTTGATGGATGCAGGGGTTCCGATTGTAGCTCCTGTGGCTGGGATTGCGATGGGACTTATTAAAGAAGGATCACAGGTTGCCGTTTTATCCGATATTTTAGGAGATGAAGATGGATTTGGAGATATGGATTTTAAAGTAGCAGGGACCCAAGTCGGAGTGACGGCTCTTCAAATGGATATTAAAATTGAAGGTGTGACAGAAGATATTATGAGAACGGCCTTGGCTCAGGCAAAAGAAGGGCGTTTATTTATTTTAAATAAAATGAAAGAAGCTTTGGCTCAAAGTCGAAGCAATCTTTCTCCTCATGCTCCACGAATTTATCAGCTTACGGTCCCAAAAGATAAGATCCGAGATGTTATTGGCAGTGGAGGAAAAACGATTCGAGGGATTATTGAAGCCACCGGTGCAAAAATTGATATTGATGATGATGGGGTTGTTAATATTGCCTCCAACAATGAAGAGGCTTTACAAAAAGCCATTGAAATTGTGAAAGGCATTGTGACAGATCCTGAAGTGGGTAAGGTGTACAAAGGAAAAGTAATTAAGATTATGGATTTTGGAGCTTTTGTAGAAATTTTGCCCAATCGTGAAGGACTGGTGCATATTTCAGAACTAAGTCTCGATCGCGTGAACCAGGTGACAGATATAGTTAAAGAAGGCGATGAACTGGATGTGAAAGTATTAGAAATAGATCGCCAGGGAAAAATTCGATTAAGTCATAAAGTATTACTGGAAGGCTATGATGAAACGAAACATCATCGAGAACCACCGCCTCCTAGGGATTCTAGAGACCGCTATGGAAAATCAAGAGGTCCTGGAAGACGATAGATCAATGCTCACGGTAAAAATCAAACGTCTTCGATCTGATTTACCCCTTCTTCCGTTACCCAAGACCATGACTGAAGGGGCTTCGGGATATGATCTCATGGCCGATATTGAAGCGCCCATTACGCTTCTTCCTAAAGAAAGAATCTTAGTTCCTACAGGTATTTTACTTGAGATCCCCAGGGGATATGAAGCCCAAATTAGACCGAGGAGTGGACTGGCTATTAAACAAGGAGTGACGGCACTCAATTCTCCAGGCACCATTGATTCTGATTATCGAGGGGAAATTAAAATTATTTTAATTAATTTAGGGAATGAAAATGTAGCGATTAAGAGGGGAGATCGCATTGCGCAGCTTGTGTTTCAAAAAGTCATTGAAGTTCAATGGCAAGAAGTAGATGAACTCAAAGAAAGTATTAGAGGAGAAGGGGGCTTTGGGCACACCGCCGTCTAAACTACCAAATCTTATTACCTTTGGGCGTTTTTTATTAGTGCCCATTGTCATGATTCTTCTTTTAACCGATGCTCCTTGGGTAGGAATTTTAACAGCCACACTTATTTTTATTGCTGGGATGAGCGATATTTTAGATGGTTATTTGGCACGTCATTGGAAATCTGAAACCAATATGGGGAAATTACTAGATCCTCTAGTCGATAAAACGCTGGTGATGGCGGTGCTTATTATGATGATTGGCCTGTCCAGAGTTCATCCGGTTTTAGTGGTTATTATTGTTGGTCGAGAAATTTTTATTACCGGACTTAGAGCCATTGCTTCTAGTCATGGATTAGTAATCGGTGCAAAGACAGCAGCAAAGTATAAAACTACTTTTCAAATGATTGCCGTTGGGGGATTGGCCATTCATGAAACCTATTTTGGAATCAACTTTCATTTGATTGGGCTTTTACTTTTATATATTTCTTTGGCATTTTCTCTCTATTCAGCCATTGAATATGTTGAATTATTTTTTAAAGTTCTGTATGAAAGAAAATAGTATACGGGTGTAGCTCAGTTGCCCTGTGGGTAGAAGTTTTTTAGTTTATTTAAGAAGTTTGCGGGTGTAGCTCAGTTGGTAGAGCGTTTCCTTGCCAAGGAAAAGGTCGCCGGTTCGAAACCGGTCACCCGCTTTTTTATTTTTGCTAGTGTTGATCAGAGATAATGTGGTCCAATATGGCTAAATCTTCTTTAGAAATTTTCATGTCCTCATTGAGATCAAAATGGAGGAGCTCGACAGTAGGAAGTTGAAAAGATGTATCATCCAAAGCAGAAACCAATAACGCTCGATCTTTTGGATTTACCTCCCCATCAAAATTTAAATCTCCCCGACGAAGTTTTTTGAATGTTTCAAGCGATGCGGAGATGGATGCCTCTATTTTTTCAATGACTTTTGGTAATGCTTTTAGAAGGATATCTAATTTTTGAATAGCGCTGACTCTATCCGGCTCAGTTAGCAGCTCCACAAGCGAGGGATCTTTAATATTCTGAATTGAACGGATACTTTTGGTATACAGTCGTGTTATTTCTATAAAAATATTTCTTAATTTTTGATAACTCCTAAGTAGGTAATACATATGTGTAGCTTTTTCTGGGAGCGTTGTATGAAGTCTTTCGGCCTGTGTGAAGAGGAAATATTCAATATCTATTTCTTCATTTAATATTAAAAAGGGACTGATTAATCTATCTAAAAATAGAGGCGTACTAGCATTAAATAGATTGACCTTTTTTCTTTCATTCTTTGGATCTGCTTCGAGCTCTATCAATATCTTTGCAACAATAGGGGCATAATCATTGGCTATAAGAGCTAATTCACGAGCATTAGGTACAAAGTCTTGTTTTATAAAAGAATAAATTTTAGTTTTAATCCTCATTCTTTCTTTATCAATAAGATAATGTATAAATTCATGTCGGCACACCTCTAAATTGGCATCTTGTTGAATTAAAATCCATGCCTGCTCATTGTTTAGACTGTTTGTTTGTGGAGGAATGTATTTCCCCATCAAAACCTCCCCATTCTCCATAGAGCTACCGTCTAAAAAATGATTTATGATATTTTCAGGAGTGTTTTTCCAATACTCTTCAGGAACCGTTATTAAAGATTGGCTAAATGTCTTTCTTGGAATCCCAATGACCTTTAAATCCGGTGATTCAATAAGGTGAAGGAACTGGTCAACCGTTTGAGCTGTAAATATTTTCTCAAGCTCATTCTTATCTACTTCTGATCCAAATTTTAAAGTGATATTTTCTGCAAATGCCTGTTTAGTTATTAGACACATTAGGCCCATAAAGAGGATGGTTTTTAACTTATTCATCTTGTTACAAGGTGATTTATTTATAGGTTTCATATTTTTTCAAAGATTATGCAATTTATGTGCCCAAAAATAGATCAATTTCCAAAATATTCAACAATATTGTTTTCAGATTCGAAGAGTTTAAGACGATAAAGCTTGGCTTCTTTTAATTTTTCTGAAATGATTTTCCAAAGAGAAGTGCACATGTTTTCTGCTGTTGGAATAATATCTTTTAGAAATTCAACATCAGAGTTTAAATTTTTATGATCCACTAATGTATGGATTTCTTTCATGAGAAATTTTTTTAAGCGTTTAATATCCATGACCATTCCCGTGTGTGGATCGACTTCTCCTTGAATGGTGACTTCTAAAACATAATTGTGCCCATGCCCCCGGAAACATTCTTGAAAAATTTCTTCATTTTTTTCTTGAGAGAATTCAGGATTCCAAAGTCTGTGATAAGCAGAAAACATAATTTTAGTTGTGAGATAATGCATATGATGGGGACTTATCTTGCTTTTCTTATTGAAAAATGCAAGCGAATAAACTAACAATAAACCTTCTTTCTATTGGGCGGCGTTGCCAAGTGGTAAGGCGTCAGTCTGCAAAACTGACATGCAGCGGTTCGATTCCGCTCGCCGCCTCGCTTCACTCGTCGTCTCGTTCCATCGAACCGCTTGCAGCGTCTCTTGAATACGGTCGCATATGCTCCCTTGGGTCCGCTCGCGCCGCCTCCAATCGCTTCAGATACGCGCTGTGCGCTCTGCTGTGTCAGGGGCTTCCTCCACCCGTTCTCAACGTACTTCCCTGTACGCCTCGCACGTGCATCGTTGTCTTCCTAGCATGGTTCGTATCTCTTTGTGAGCTCTACTATTATCATAGTAATTTACTATTACTTTCGGATGACCTTTTTACAATGCCTAAAAGATACACAGAATTATAGGGTGCATAGAATAAGGGATTGTTTAAAATATTAAGCAATTTCAAATAGTTATAAAAATTATTGCATCTATATAAAATGGTCTAAATTTTGCTTATCTTGCCTTGAGTTTAACGAACAGGGAGGGGATTATCCATGAAACAATTTAAATTTTTCTTATGTGCGATCATCGTATTGGGGGGACAAACTGCTCTGGCTCAACTAGAGCCACAGGGATTAGATGATTTTCCTCCGGTTCGACCTTTTGAGACCTTTTTTAGTGACGATGATTCTTATCGTTCAATCAGTGAAATTTTAAGATCCTATGGATATGCTCAAGCGCAAGAAGGGGAAACGCATCAGGTATTTACCCTCAGGGAATCTGGGAAAAACTTTAAAGTAAAATTTTTAACACCTGCTTCCTTAACCCAAGTGATTCGAGGATCTCACATGGGGCGAGTTCAAGTAGAAGTTGAAATTGATGGAGGACCTTCTCGTACTCATTTTTTATCGGAATTTATTGATTTTACAGATACAAGAGATGTAACAAAAATCTTGAGGATTTTACAGACAGAAGGGGGATTTCAAAGTTCTACCGTAGAACACCCCATGGATCTTCCTACAGTTCGAGAAACCCTGAAATGGCGTAGTTCGGTTGAATCTTTATTTCAAGAAAAACATTTTTCTTCTGAAGGGAGAACTTATACATGGAACTATGAAGGGACTCCAAGACTCCTATCTTCAAAACCCAAAGGAGTTTACCAGATTCAAATTAGAGCGTTGGACTATCTCTCAGAAAAATCGGTTTTGTGTGTCATAACGTTAAGTTCTGAAAAGAAAAGTGTTTCTGCTATCTTGAGAGTTTTTTCAGAAGATTCTCTATCGGTGTTGCAATCATTGGTTGAAGATTTAATGTCTAAAGATAAATCACTGGCTTTTGAAATGATGAATGACTTTTGTCGAGGGAATTATTATGAGCGAGCGGTGTATAGTTTTCGCATCGCAAGAAGTAGCCGACTCTTGGGGGCATTAAGAGATGTTATGCACAATGTCCGCTCAGAATCTGGGAGAACACGGATTTCTAATTTAGATAAAGCAAATCAAGAAATCTTGGCTGATTTTTTTAGTCGTTCCTTTATTGAACGAATGTCTGAAGCTCCCGATATTGTTCGAGCCTTAAGAGAGATGCGTTCTTCTTTAGAAGGAGTGGTAGAAGTTGATGCGCGGCATTTGGAAAATAATGAAAATTTAAAAACCGCTTTGGCTCTTTTTATGGTGGAAACTGAAGGTGAAATATTGGGTGAGAGAAACTGGGCTTCCATTCGAGATATCTTTTTAAGAGAAGTATTTCGTGAGGCGAAGAAGCCAAAATAAAATGAAAAAGTGTTTTTCGTTGTTTTTAATTCTTGCGTTTATTCTTTCTCCGATTTCTCAAATCTTAGCCAATGAAAAAGAGAATGAAGATGATTTAAGGGGAATTTTTGGGGATAAAGAGGAAGAATCCGAAGTTGTTATTCTAAATTCTTCTCGGGAAAGAATTTTGAATGACTTTTTTGAGCTTCAAGACAAAGTCAATAAAGAGCTGACGGCCGAATCTTTTCAAAGGCTTAAAAATAGTGCCCAGCGTATTTTAAATACTCCAGCGATTGATTGGGAATCTGCTTCCTCCTCTTTTTTAATTTCTGAATTTGAAAATAGTCTTAGCCAAGATTTTAAAAAATTTGGAAAGTTAAATGTTCAGCAACGAGTATTTTGGGATAAAAACAGTGAAGCACTAGAAACATTTTCTCTGATTTCGAAAGAAAAAGTATTTTGGGAATTTCAAGAAACTCTGAAAGCATTTAAAAAAATGCAAATTCTGGCTCATGAAAAAGATGAGCATAAAGACCTCTCTCTTTTTGATAGTTTTAATCTAGAATTAAATGACATTGGAAAAAAAGATTTTGACCAATTTGTTTCTCGTCAAAATTATCATGTAGTGGGCAGTAAAATTATTCCTAGGCTTTCTGAAGACATGGACATTGAGCAAGAAGCTTTGGGAGAAATACCGGATGAAATACACTGGAAGAATCTTTTAAGAAGAGCCGCCATTGATTTATACATCAATCGGTGGGTACACCTAGATAGTCTGTGGATGAGAGAGCGGTTTCCTGTTGGGCAACGAGTGTCTATTCTTCCTTTATTCTGCCAAAATCATTATTTTAGCATTCATCCTTTGAGCATTCCTAGCCTTTTAGAAGAAAGAAAAAATGTTCCGAGTCGAGCTCTTTTAGATGCACAATTTTATATGAAATTGAGTAGTGATCCTGAAATAGTGATTCCAGTCTTAGCCTCAGATCTTCTTTCTCAAAAACTCATTGGCATGATTCCTGCTTGGAAAGGGGAGTATGAGGTCTTAGAAAAGGTGAGCAGTGAAATGTCTCAGGAGCTTATTCATAATTTAACATTCACTCTTCAATCGATGGAAAATTTATTTGCACGTTATGGATTAAGTTGGGTATTTCAACAATATTCTCAAAAAAATATTTTTCAAAATATTTTAAAAGCCAAGAAACTTCTTTTATCAGTATCGATTGAAAGAATTTTGGTGGATTCCGGTGCAGAGGTGATGCCTGATACCCAAGAGAAATTGTTAGCTTTGGTTGAAGAAACAGTTCGGGATCATCAAGATGATTTTTTAGAACTATCCACTAAAATTACGAAGCATCATGAAACAGCCGCGCAACAGGTAAAAGAAGTGGAACAGATGGTCGCTGATCAGATGAATCCAAAAGTATCTGCTCAGCGGCTTTTAGAGCATGCCCTAGACATGTCTAAAAAAATATCTGAGCAAGATCAACGTATTCGTGATCTTAAGAATGGGTTAAAACTTTCTCCGGTAGAAGATACGCCAGACAATTTTAGATTGGCAACATTGGTTTTTGCTGGTGATTTAAGAGAGGCTTTTTCTAAAGATTCCTTTGATGAGATTGAAAAAATATTATTCCCCAGTGAGGGGAGTACTTATGATGCTGCTTATCATCGATACCAAGAATGGTTAAAGACATTTGAGGGAGAAGCGCAGACTAAAAAAGATGTGATTAGAGTGGCACAAACCTTGGGGCTTGATCACTATCAATTTTTAGCGAGTCTTTTTGTGGACCCTAAAAAAAGAATTCAGTTTGAAGAAATTATGAAAGCCCGCTATTTGGCCCAAGAACCTATTTTAGATACAGAAATAAAATATATGGGTTCTAAAGCCCCTCTCTATCAACAACTTCTTTTGGCCCAAGACAATCGAGAGTCTGAGGATATTTTAATAGATCTTGTTCAAAGGGCCGTTTGGGATTTAAAGACCAAGGTGGAATATGAACTTGATCGTTTTTGCCAGTTAGATTTAAATTCTGAAGAGGGAATGAAATTTTTACTGGCGAATTCTTTTTTTCGCTATGCAGCGTTTTCTCGCGTGTCTGATTCCCAAGGTTTTTCAAAGATTAACGATGACATGATTCATACTTTTCAAGAGCAGGTTTCTCATCAAGGGACTTTTCACAATGCGGTGGGCTATGGTTTTTTAACCATTATTGGCCTTTCCTTTTTATCGGGTCCTATGTCTCGCCTGCCTAGATGGTTAGGGGGACGATTTATGCCACGCGTACCTCATGGTATTTTAAAAGTGTCTGAAGTGTTTGGTATTGGGGCTGCTCCCTTTGCCATGTGGTGGATGGCCCAAGATTCCAAACGCTTATTTTGGGATGAAGGATATTCGGTAGAAGCGTTGGAACATTGGTATGATACGCAATCAGAGGGGAGTGATCAAACGGCCACTGTGGTGGATGTCTTAAAGGCGCACCACGATAGTCAAGACCCAAAAAATCCAGGAAGAGAAATTCGAGATATCATTAAAAGTCGTTTAGAGCTTAGAATTACTCAGGGGAGTTTTTTGCTCTTTGCTCCCATCCAAATTGCTTTTGTAAAGGGGATGCTCAATTTTGGATATGGTATGTATAGTCAATATCTTCCCTTGACGCGAAGGGTGGGAATTACCTCTGCTTTGGGAAAACTTTCTGTGCCCACCCGGTTTTGGACATTTAAACCGGGCAATGAACTTTTAATGCTTTCAGGGGGGGAATTAAAAGCAGCGTATTTAAATGCTGTTGACCGATCGATGACCGTCCCACAACTTAAAAAATATGTGGAGAAATGGATTTTCCTATTAAAGCGTCAGCTGTCTTTTCATGAGGCGAATTTTGGGAAAGCAGCGACGTGGGATCAGACAAAATTAGTTCTTAAAAATAATACAAAAAGGGTTCAAGAACGTCAGCTTCTTGTTGTGCAATTAAAACTGTATGAAGAAGCCCTGTTAGTTTTAAAAGAATCTCCTGTGGCTAAAGTTAGTGAGTTAGCATTTAAAGATCGGTTTAAAGACGTTATGGTGAATCTAGAGGTGTTCTATTTTGCTGAGAATTTAGATCGCCTTTATCCTCGAGATGAATTGGTATGGCTCATGGCTAATATACGAACCGAGAAATTTTTTAATCATTGGTTTGGCGGCTGGGTAGGTTGGCATGGACCTTTGGGGCGAGCACTTCAAAAAATGCAAGCCTATCAGTATCTTCTGTCTCAACGAGAGCCGTTACTGATGTCCCTATTTCGATAAACTCGACAGAAAGGTTTTTAAATTCTTTTTAATTTTTTCTTCCAGTTGTCTGGCCCGTTCTTTAGAAATTTTATATTTATCGGCAATGGCTTGAAGTGTCATGGGTTTTTCAGCAATTAGCCTTTTTTTAAAAATAAAAAGATCTCTGTCTTTTAATGTTTTTTGAAACTCATTCATGGTGTTTTTTAAATTGATTTCTTCTTCGTGTTCAGAGAGTGCTTGCTCGACATTGCCCTGTTGGTCTACAATAAAATCAATCCGGGTGTGTTTATCTTCATCATCTTTGTTAATAGGCGCATCCAAGGAAACATCTCGTCCATGCATCATCCGTTGATCCATTTCAATCACATCTTTTTCTCGAACCCCTAATTTTTGGGCCAAAAGTTTAGGGGTTCCTTCAATGTCTAATTGATCTAAAGCTTCTTTTTCTTTTTGAAGGCGGTAAAATAATTTTCGTTGCGCCTGGGTAGTCCCAATTTTAACCACACTCCAGTTTTTTTGAATATAGTCATGGATATAGGATCGTATCCACCACACGGCATAGGTAATGAGTCTTGTGTCTTTATAAGGGTTATAGGTTTTGACAGCCCGCATGAGTCCGATATTTCCTTCTTGGATAATATCCATGAGTTTTAATCCGTATCCTGCATATTCATTGGCAATTTTAATGACAAATCTAAGATTAGAAATAACCAGTTTATGAGCGGCTTCAAGGTCTTTATCTTTAAACCATTTTACGGCAAGACCCATCTCTTCTTCTTTTGTAAGTAGCGGATATTGTAGAACTTCTTGCATATATTTCTCAGGGGGAGAGATAACTTTAGGAAGATGATGATTTTTGGCCATAACGTCGTAATATAAGGCTAAACCTGCTTAAAGTCATCTTTTTTTCATCCCCCTTGACAGCCGGTAAAATATGCATATATTAGCGGCTTATATATAAGGAGGTAAATGCTTATGAAATTTAAACCATTGTCAGACCGTTTATTGGTTAAACGCGTCATTGAAGAAACAAAAACAAAAGGGGGAATTATTATTCCCGATACTGCTCAAGAAAAGCCCCAAGAAGCAGAAGTGGTAGCCGTAGGGGATGGTAAACTTTTAGAAAATGGTACCAAAAGACCCTTGCCCATTAAGGCAGGAGATCGAGTACTTTTTTCTAAATATTCTGGAACAGAAATTAAATTAGAAGGTGTAGAACATCTGATTCTTAAAGAAGAAGATGTTTTAGGAATCGTTCAATAAAGGAGGAAAAAACAATGTCAGCAAAACTTATTCAATTTAGCGAAGGCGCTAGACAGTCGATTGCAAGAGGAGTGGATACTCTGGCCAATGCGGTAAAAGTTACATTAGGCCCAAAAGGACGAAATGTGATTTTAGAAAAATCGTTTGGTTCACCCACAATCACAAAAGATGGTGTGTCTGTGGCTAAAGAAATTGAGCTTGAAGATAAATTTGAAAATATGGGCGCTCAAATGGTGAAAGAAGTGGCTTCAAAAACTTCTGATACCGCCGGAGATGGTACAACCACAGCCACCGTTTTGGCTCAGGCCATTTTTAGAAAAGGGTCTAAAGCCGTGGCGGCAGGTCATAACCCCATGGAATTAAAACGTGGAATCGACAAAGCGGTTACGACCGTTGTAGCAGAGCTTTCCAAATTCAGCAAAAATATTAAAGACAGAAAAGAAATTGCTCAAGTGGGGACTGTGTCTGCCAATGGCGATGAAACGATTGGAAAAATTATTTCTGAAGCCATGGATAAAGTAGGAAAAGAAGGCGTTATTACGGTTGAAGAATCTAAAACCATGGATACAACGTTAGAAGTGGTGGAAGGGATGCAGTTTGACCGAGGCTATCTTTCTCCTTATTTTGTGACGGACCCAGAAAGAATGGAAGTGGCTTTGGAAGATGCCTATGTCTTAATTCACGAAAAGAAACTGTCTAATTTACGAGAGCTTTTGCCTGTGTTAGAAAAAGTTGCTCAATCGGGGAGACCTCTTTTGATTATTGCTGAAGATGTTGAAGGAGAAGCCCTGGCAACACTCGTCGTCAATAAAATTCGGGGTACCATTAAGTGCGCCGCTGTAAAAGCGCCTGGATTTGGTGACAGACGAAAATCTATGTTAGAAGACATTGCTGTTTTAACCAATGGCCAAGTGATTTCTGAGGATCTGGGATTAAAAACAGAAAATGTAACGCCCGAGCATTTAGGACAAGTAAAACGCGTTAAAATTGATAAAGACAATACGACCCTTATCGATGGAAAAGGGAAAAAGGCCGATATCGAAGCCCGGGTGAAACAAATTCGCGCTCAAGTGGAATCTACCGATTCCGACTACGACAAAGAAAAACTTCAAGAAAGATTAGCAAAACTCGTGGGTGGAGTCGCAGTTGTTCGCGTGGGTGCTGCTACAGAAGTGGAAATGAAAGAAAAGAAAGCCCGCGTGGAAGATGCTCTTCATGCAACCCGAGCGGCGGTTGAAGAAGGCATTGTCCCTGGGGGTGGAGTGGCGTATTTAAGAACCTTAAAATCACTGAATGATCTTAAGAATAAACTTAAAGACAGTCCCGAGCAACAAACCGGTGTTGACATTGTCAGACGTGCTCTTGAAGAGCCCATTCGACAAATTGTGGAAAATGCCGGACACGAAGGCTCTGTGGTGGTTGACAAAGTCTTAAGTAATTCAAACAATAATTATGGATTTGATGCAGCCCAAGAAGAGTACGGTGATCTTTTGGAACGAGGGATTATTGATCCTACAAAAGTAGTTCGCACGGCTCTTCAAAATGCAGCTTCTGTTGCTTCTTTGATGATTACAACTGAGGCAATGATTGCAGAAAAACCTGAAGAAAAACCAGCTATGCCAGCCATGCCTCCAGGAGGAATGGGCGGTATGGGTGGAATGGGAGGAATGGGCGGCATGATGTAAGCCGAAAAAATTCGTCATCCCGGACTTGATCCGGGATCCAGGAAAAGGGAGATTCTGTTGAATCTCCCTTTTTTATTTGTTAGGGTGTTTTTGATGATTGAACTTAAAGGCAAAAAAGCGTTGGTAACTGGGGGTTCACGCGGTATTGGCCGAGCCATTGCAGAAGAACTCTCTCAAGCCGGCTGTGACGTAGCCATTAATTTTTTACGAAATAAAAAAGCAGCAGAAGATGTTGCAAAAAATTTAAAAAAACCACCCTTGCTGTTAAAGGGCAATGTATCTAATGAAAAAGATGTGTCTTCCATGTTTGAAGTCATTCAAAAAGAGTGGGGTGCTTTAGATATTGTGGTTAGTAATGCGGCTTCTGGTGTATTAAAACCTCCGATGGAGCTTACGCTTCACCATTGGCATTGGACATTGGACATTAATAGCTGGGCTCTTTTGGCATTGGCTCAAAAAGCAGTTCCTCTCATGAAAAATGGGGGAAAAATTATTGGAATTTCAAGTCTGGGTTCTGTGCGGGCTATTCCCAATTACACCTTGGTGGGAGCATCAAAGGCAGCGTTGGAATCCATTGTTCGGCACTTGGCTCAAGAGCTGGCTTCTAAAAAAATTAATGTCAATGCGATTTCCGCCGGAGTAGTCGATACCGATGCGTTAAAACATTTTTCTAATCGAGATCAGTTGATTTCAAACTCTCAACAAAAAACTCCTGCCGGCAGGCTCGTAGAGCCCAAAGATGTAGCGAAAGTAGCTTTATTTCTCTGCAGTGATCTTTCAGAAATGATTCACGGACAAACTATTATTATCGACGGCGGTTACTCCATCGTTGCATAACCAAGGCTCTTTTCCTGAGCCACAATACTAAAGGAATAAAATAGAGCACCAGTATCGGCCAATTGCCCGAGGGTGTATTGTTGTTGTGATCGCCCGTGTCGATATATCCACATCCACCCCCACCACCGCCTCCTCCACTATCACCACCAGCCGTAATACCTGTTCCCCCACTTCCACCATCGCTGACTGGATTATCAGTTCCACTTCCGGTAGTTGTAAAATTACTCCCAACAATATCAAGAGTATCTAGGCTAGCGTACCTTTGTGTCATTTCTAAACTTCCTTTAATATCTAAAATGGAAGCTCCTGTTTGCGACTTTTTATCCATGCTATTAATGGCATCTTGGGATGCTCCCAGTGAAGACAATGACAGAGTACTATTTTTAAGTATATCTTTAACGGCTTTTGCATAATCTTTTGTTGCGTCGGATCCGAACCGAACTAAGAGTCTTTGATATACCATGGCTGCACCTGCAGAAACGAGGGGTGCAGATGCAGAGGTTCCAGAAGCATACACATAAAGAGAAGCTGGATATACATTATTGTTGCCTGGAAAAAGTTTTCCAAAAAGAGAGCTTAAAGTATATCCACTTGGCAATTGGTTTTGAAAGTTACTCGATAGAGTAGGGGTAAATATATTTTCACCCGGAGCTACCAAAGTTACAGAATGTTCTCCATAGTTAGACTGATTCCATCGGTGACCATCTGCTGTATGTGCACCCACAGCGATGACATCCAAAGCTGGGGTTTCATAAGAAAGATTGGCTGGGAATTTTGGGAGAGCATCGTTATTCGCTCCATCATTTCCAGAAGAGGCAATGAGAATAGCTCCTTTTGAATTAGCATATTGTACAGCATCTACAATATGACAAGGTGATGAGACCATAAACGTATTTTGATTATATGTAGTACATCTTGCTGTGGGAAAGGCAGTAGGATTTGAAACTGTATCATCAAACCACGGGCCTCCTAAGCTTGCATTAATAACTTTAGCACCATGATCCGCAGCATATCGAATACCTGCTGCAATCGCTTCAGAAGCGCTCAGCAATGTAGGGATGCCATTTTCAAGTTTTAATTTTGCAGATTGAATTAACATTACCTTCCCTGTTTGGCATACGCCGACACCTTGAGTGCCAAGGCCATAATTATTTCCATTTGCGACAATAAGGCTACTAGTAGCGGTTCCGTGAAAAAGATCTAGATGGATGCGGAAATATTGATCATGTGCTTCATTATTTGTTCCAGATTGATTACCTAGCTCTATTATTTTATTTAAAATATTAGTGAGTGTTTGCCCTTGTGTGGAAAAGCTTTGCGTTCGATAATTTCCGATTGAAATTCTGGGATCTCCATCTCCAAATGCAGTGGAAACTCCATAATAATCATCTTTATAGCCATTGTTATCATCATCAATACTATTGTTGTTGATTTCTTTAGTGTTTGTCCAAATCCGTCCTTGAAGATCTGGATAAGTGATATCAAAACCGGAATCAATAACCGCAATCAGTGCACATGGATTTTGAGCTGAATAAAGAGATGCGAATTGCCCGTGGGCAATATCTACGCCGATTACAGAAGGGAATGTGCGGCCACTTAAAATTGTTCTTATGGATGAATTATTTAAAAACCATAATTTATTTTCTCCTCCTCCTGATGTATTAATTTGAGTAAGTTCAGTGGGGAGTGTAGTAAGATCTGCATGCATGACATAATTGGGTTCGCTATATCTTACTTTAGGATTCTCAGATTGAATTTGTTCTTGAAGTGTTTTAAGAGGGGCTACGCTTTGTGAAGAAACTTTAAAGCGTGCTGTTCCAGTAACTGAATCATAGGATTTTAAAATCATATCATATCTGTTTTCTAAGCTTTCTACTTCGGATGAAGAAGTGCCTCGGGAGAATGCTACAATAACATCATTAGCAATAATTTTTTGGCCACGTTCATTGCGAGTGACTTCAAATTCTTCATTATCTGTCATGCGATTTATAATTTCCCTGGGGTCCTCAGGTATTTCTTCATATTTTTTTTCTTCTTGTGCAATAACAGCTGGGGTGCGGTCGATGGGTGTAGGAGGCAACACAGAAGGCGTCCATTGGATGTTTTCTTGTTTAGCGACTTCTTGTTTTTGAGGTGAAATTTTTTCTTTGGCAACTTCACGCTCTTTATATTCCCTAAATTCTCCTTTAAAGATGAGAACGACAGAAAAAACACACACCATAACCATAAGTGTCAAAACAATGAGCCTTGATGGATTGTCCATGAACGTACCTCCTGTAAACGTGCCGAAAGTGTACTTAACACTATTAATTATACTTTAAAAAAAGGAGACTTCAACTAAATTTTATCGACGGTAAGAAAAACTTCTCATGCGATTTTAATGAAGATGGTTTTTCATGTAATTATAAAGCGTTGGATAGGTATCCTTATAATGAGGAAGCGTAATACCAGAGCCTTCGAGATCTTGGGTGAGATTGGGAGAACGATATTGCCCTTCGTGCATAAAGTAGTCCAAATGCTGGCAAGTGATGCCGGTGATTTTAGAAACCCCGGGGAGTCTTAGAAGTTTTAGGATGATTTTTTTTAAGAAAGTACATTGGAAGGGAGTAATGCCTCCAATGGTTTGAACGATGAATCCAAAAAATTCTTCTGTCGATGGAGGATGTTGATCACAAATTTGATATGTTTGACCTTTGGATTTTTCTTGGAAAGCTAAAGTGGCCATGACATCTACAGCATAATCGACAGGAACCGTATTAACTTCACATTCTTTAAATCCAAGATTAGGAACCAGCCTTAAGAGAAAACGAATTTGGTGAAGAAATTTCATAACGACATAAGGGCCATCAAATTTATCGGTAAGGCCTGTTTTAGAATTTCCAACGACGATGGCAGGCCTAAAAATAGTAATTGGGATTTCGCTCATCTTATTTTTTACCAAAACTTCGGATGCATGTTTTGTGAATTCATAAAAATTATGAAACATTAAATTTTCTTTGGGGCGTTCTTCAAGTTTATCGGGAGTAATCAGCCCTTTTTGATCTCCCGAAACATAACAGGTGGAAATGTGATTAAAGCGTTTTAGATTGGGAGCCTGAGAAAAAAAGTTTAACATGTTTTGTGTGCCCCAGACATTGACTTTTTGGGCAAGCGTTTCTGGAACGGTGAGGTCATAAATGGCGGCCAGATGAAATACGATGGTAGTTTCATTTTTAACTTTTTGGGCACTATCGTGTGACATACCTAAATTGGATTGTGTGATGTCTCCAGAAATAATTTCATGGGGAGTAGAAAATCCCAGTTCTTTAAAATCAGCTTTGGCTTTATCAAGCTGGCTTGGGTGAACGAGAAATATGAGTTTTACGTCAGGATATTTTTTGAGGAGTGTTAGAGCCAATTGTTTTCCAATAAATCCAGGAAAACCGGTAAAAAAAATAGTGTGCATATTTTTGCTTTAGCGTTTTTCCATTGGTTTGGCAATTGAATTGACAGGATAAAGAAGGGTGTGTTACCACTTCTTTCATTATCGCGGGGTGGAGCAGCCTGGTAGCTCGTCGGGCTCAACCGCAGAATTAACTATGGATACAAAACTCAAAGGAGACATAGCTGAACAAGAAACCGTCCTTCAAGGATTGAAACGGGGATGGGGAGTTCTGAAGCCTGTTGGCGATCGACTTCCTTACGATTTGGTTTTTGATGTGGAGGGAGTTCTTGTGAAGATTCAGGTAAAATCAGCATGGTTAGATGAATCCTCTTTGAATTATGTTGTCGATAATCGTCGAACAAAGACGAATCGACGAGATATGATTCGAGAAGCTTATCAATCATCTGATTTTGACTTTGCTGTAATTTATATTGCAGGTAAGAATATTTTCTATGTTTTCCCTGTAGGTGTGTTCATTGAGTACGGCAGTGAAATTCATCTTGTAGAAGAGGAAAAACGTCAACGCAAACCGCGTTCTGCCGAATACCGAGACGCTTGGAATTTAATTCTGCAATGGGCGACACGTAGGGAAACCCATGTGGGATCTCCTATCAAATTCGGGGAAGCCTGTAGCGAGGTAATCCCGAGCCAAGCTTCATTAGGTTTAAAACTAGTGAAGAAGGTGTAGAGACTTAATGGTAGGCACCCTGATGAGGGGTGAAGAGAAAGTCCAGACCACAAACCTTTCTTAAGAAGGAGGGGCAGCGCAAGCTGTAGTTGGTATGCATAACCCGGAGGTCGTAGGTTCAAATCCTACCCCCGCAATTTTATTAAGTAAATAGTCCAGTGGACTATTTGCGACAAAAGGGGTGATTTGAATGGCGCAGCTGAGCGGCTACCTGCTTTAGCAGGTGCGAGCGAGCCCCGACTGGAGGCAAAATCGCAAAGCGATTTTGACCGTAAGTCAAATCCTACCCCCGCAACCAAATGACCTTTGTGGCCTCGTTTTTTACTTTTCATTTATTTAATGTTGGCTATCCTAATAAAACTTAGTTATACTAAAGGCGGTTTATCGGCTATTTAACGGCGGTTTATAAGCACCATGAAACCCAAGGACTCTTCATTTATGACTTATGATCCTCTCTTTCAAATGACTCCCCAAATCATCAAATATCTTGGTAAGATAGAAGCGGCAAAAGAAATCGTTGATACTTTAACACTGCCCCTAAGCCTTGAAAAGGAGTTTCGTCAGGAAGCCTCTTTTAAAATGGCCCATTATTCTACGAAAATTGAAGGAAATCGCTTAACCCTTAAACAAACAAAAGAACTTTTGACAGGGAAAGATATTATTGCTCGTCAAATCGATAAACTAGAAGTTAGAAATTATTACCACTGTCTGGAATGGATATATCGCATGTGTCACTCAAGAGTTCCTTTCAGTGAACAGTGGATTAAAGTAATACATGGCCTTATTCAGAAAGATATTGTGGAAGGAAAGCTGCGTGGCCAATATCGTGAGGCTCAAAATGCTATCTATGATTCACAAACAAACAAAGCTGTTTATTTTCCTCCAGAATCCAAAGATGTCCATCTCCTTATGAAATCATTGGTAAAATGGTTAAATCAAAAAAATGACACTCATCCCATTTTAAAAGCGGGGATTGCTCATTATCAATTGGTTTCCATCCATCCTTTTATGGATGGAAATGGGCGTACGGCAAGAGCCTTGGCAACATTTCTTCTCTATCGAGAAAAATATGATTTAAAGCAATTATACTCCTTGGAAAATTATTACTCAGAAGATCTTAAAGGGTATTATGCCGCACTTCATGAGTGTCAAGGTTTACATTATTACGAAAATTCCAGCCCAAACATTACACGATGGCTGGATTACTTTTCAAAAGGAGTTGCAATCGTGTTTGAGGAGATCAAAGAAAAGACTTTATTAGCAATCCAAAAATATTCTTTTCCAGAAAACAAAGCAAACATAAAGCTTCTTCAATCTATTACCCCCAGGCAAAGAAAAGTTCTGACCTATTTTTCTCATCATCCACAAGTGAGAACAAAAAATATCTCTTCTCTTTTTCATATCAAAGATAGAACTGCCAGAGACCTTCTTACAAAATGGATTCAAGAAGGATTTATCAAAAGACAAGGCCAGGGGAAAAAAGATTCCTATTATGTTTTATCTGAAACGTATTGGCATCTTATAGATAAAAATGTTGAGTAGTTAATTTAATATTGTTAATTATTTTACTTCGACGGGGTTGTCGTTAACAAAAGTATAACGTTCTTTTTTAACCCACTGTCCTTTTTCTAGGGTTGGTTCTTTGTGGATCTTTGTATCGGTGACAACCAATTGATTGGCTTGAGGGTTAAGCCAAAAATCTAAATCGTAGAGTTTCCCCGGTGTGCCCACCACTTCAAAATCAATACAGGCAAAATATCCTTTTCCTTCAATTTTTCGAACAGGATCATGAATTTTAACAAATTTAAGGGTGAGGGCTTGTTTTGTTTTTTCATCCATGATTTTAAAACTTCCTCCATGGTTTTGAGAAAGTGCTTGAATATAAGAGGTCATGGTTGATTTAATTTCATTGGCTGTAAATTCTTTAGAAGAAGAGGGTGCTCCTGGGTGTTCTTGGCCAGCATGCTCTTGACCTGCGTGTTCCTGTACAGCAGATGTTTTATGGAAAAAATGGCAGCCCTGGTGGGTGCATTTTTTATAAATGAAAATTCCTCCTACCGCAATAATCAAAGCCAGAATGACGATAATAATATTTTTATTCATAAAAATTTTCTCCTTTTTTGTCATTCTGAACGAAGGGGCTTGCCCCGTAGTGAAGAATCTCTGAGATCCTTCGCTTTGCTCAGGATGACTTAATCCTCAGAATCTTACTAGAAATATAAAGAAAAAGTAAAATAGTTTTTTCCCTTTTCATTTTTTTATTAAAAAATGACTTGAAGCAGTTTTTTATCCCACGTATATGATAAGACTAGCAGAATTTAATGAAAAAGTTTAAATACTTAATTTTCTTAAGTTTTCTGGTGAGTTTTATCTCTCCTTCTCTCTTTGCTTTTGTGAGTCTTCAAAGTACCGCTTCAAGTGGTTTTTATCGAGATGCGGAACAAGAAAGCCATGTGCCAGCTTATTTTTATTGGAACTATACGCAATCTCTGGGGGCTACCGAACTTCTTTTAAATTTTGGGGTTAATAACAATGTGGTTCAAGATTATTGGAAATTTTATGTCTATAGCGCAACATGGTCTATTCCCTTATCGCAAGGATTTGAAGATGCGCCCTTTCGAAAATCTCGTATCCAACTGGGTAGACAGCTTTTTTCTGAAACATTTCAACTTTCTGCGTTTGATGGGATCCAGGTCCCCCTCTATTGGTCTTCAACGGGAGGGATCAATCTTGCTGCGGGTGCGTTGGAATCTATAGAAAGACGAAAACTGGATTTAGATTATCAGCTCTATGGGGGAACCATTCATCAAGAATTTTTAGGGGCGCAGTGGAAAGCAGGATATTTTTTAAATCACTCCAATACCGATAATCTTCACTTGGGGCAGGCCTCCTGGATGAAGACGTGGGACAATATTTTTTGGACCCCCTCTCTTATTTTTCGAGGAGAAATGAATTTAGAAAAAAATTCTTTAGAACAAGGGATTGGTGATTTGGTGTTTCATCCTTTTGAAAGCATTGGAATGGATGTGAGCTATTTTTCCCAGAAACGAAATTTGTTGGCTCCTGGCAGTGGGGAATTTTTATATCGTCTCTTTTCACTCACCAATCAAAAAACGTGGAATGGAGCACTTACTTGGAGTCCTACCCGAGAATTTCAAACAGAAGTATCAGGAAAAAGCATTCGCTATACCTCCCAGAGTAAACGAGAATCAGCAGAGCAGGCAGGGATAAGTTTTACGTGGACCCAAGATCGCTATAGTGCGAGTACGACGGCACAATATCTTCATTCCTACGGGGGAAAAATTTTACATGGGGGGGGAGTATTTAAACATTCTTTAAGTCGGTGGGCAGCGCTTCGGTGGGAAGCGGATGCTGCATACACCCAAAAAATTAATCGGATTAATAGCTGGGCTTATCATGGAAGAAGTGGATTAGAATTTAGATTGTATCCCCGGTTATTAGTCTCTACGTTTGCAGAGGTAGAAAGAAACCATTTATTTGATTTAGATGCCAGGGCCATTGCTTATGTATCGCATTATTTATATTAATATTTTTATTTTAATTTTTTTTCTTTCAGCTCTTTCTCGGGCAGAAGAAAAGAGGGCGGAATCTTCTCTTATTTTTCCTCTTAAGACACTTTTTTCTCACAAAAATCACATTAAAAAGTTTGATGAATTGGGAATTACTTGTACTGATTGCCACAATTTTTTAGTAAAGAGTGAAAAAAAAGGCCCCTTAGGGCGTCCTGTGGAAGAAAGTTTTGCGAGAGGGCCAAAAGGAGTGTGCCATCAATGTCATTTTGGAAAACTTTCTTTTCCTCGTCCCAATCAATGCAACATTTGTCATACCAATGCCAAAGTATTAAAACCTAAAGATCATTTGATTTCTTGGCGAGAGCGTCATGGCAAAATGGCTCAAATAGATCGGGATCAATGTGCCAAATGTCATACCCAACAAACCTGCGATCAATGTCATACGAAATTAGATCGGATGAATCCAAACGTGCATCGGGCCAATTTTAGATTAAACCATTCGATTGAAGCTCGTTTAAATCCGCAATCGTGTACGACGTGTCACCGGAATGGAAGTTTTTGTTATGATTGTCATTTTGGGAAGGTGCGGAGATGAAAAAATATATGTTGGTTATGGGCATGATGGTTGTGTGGCTTGGCTGCGGAGTTGAGAGGAAATATGAAGATTATCATCTTCCTCCGGATTGGGATTTAACCTTGACACAACAAAACCATCCCCATGGGTTTCGTCAAACCAAATGTTTTTATTGCCACATAAAGGCAAATATTCATGAAGTGGATAGGATAGGTCATGCCCTTTTTCCGAGTGCAAAGCCAACCGTAGATGCACAAGGGGAGTCTTCTTGTAGCACGTGTCATGGGACCAATGGAAATTAGGGTGAGGAATTAAGATGAAGAGATACGTTATTCTGATTACTTTTTTGTGTGTAGCGATGGGGATATCACCTATGGTATTCTCTAAAAGTAAAAAAGTAAAAATTAAAAAAATAGATTCTCGCGTTTCACGCGGGGATGACGTGGTTTCGGAAGTAAAGGAGTCAGAGCTAGAGCGTTTAGACCCTCATGGAGGGAAAGAGTTAAATTTAAAATCGGTCGTATTGAGTGAACATCCCGAATGTAAAGTATGCCATCGGGTGAAAGAAGAAAAGATGGTTTTAAATTCGGATATTCCCAGACGATGTGCTCTGTGCCACAATTCATTTCCTCACAGTGGTGTGGTAGAGCATCGGGGGAAAGCTCTATGCATTGATTGTCATCGTCCCCATCGGGCTATTTTAGAAAAAGCTGCTTTGGTAGAATCTCCTTCTTCCCCTTCCTTTCATATAAGCAAACCAGAGCCTCTGTTACCGGAAGGATTGGTTATAAAGAAAAATCCAGATCCAATGCTTCGAAAAAATTGCCGGGAGTGTCATCCATGGAAATAATGATCAAGATCATTTTTTTGATGAATCTTGTGAGTTTTATGTGCTACGCTCAATCAAGCGTGGTTACACATTCTCCTATCGACAAGATGCAGTTTTATCCTTGTAGCAGCTGCCATCAGCCTTCTTCTTTAAGTGCCATGACCCTTAAACCCAGAACTTCACGTAAAAGCTTAGGTATTCATGAGGATATAGAATTTAAACACATGCCTGAAGTGATGGATTGCTTTATGTGTCATGGGCATAAAAATCCAGATACCCTTGTGCTTTTAGATGGCCAGACCATTCAGTATGAAGAGGTGCCTCTGCTTTGTGGGCAATGTCATGGATTAAAAAAGGGGGAATGGGACCAAGGCCTTCACGGGAGATTGGAAGGAAGTTGGAAAAATCAAAAAATAAAACCTATTTGCACAGATTGTCATAAAGCGCATATGCCTAAATTTCCAAAACTGAAAGCATTTCCTCCTCCAAAAGTTCCAAAATTTGGGAGGAAGAAAGGAGAACACTAGTATGGATTGGGCGGATCGTCTTAAAAAACTGTTGGAAGAACGGTTAAAAAAGCCTGTTAATCGCCGTACTTTTTTAAAAGGTGCTCTAGCCACAGGGGGTGTGGCTGCAGTGGCCAAGGCGTCTTCAGAAGTATTACATCCCTCTCCTTATATTACGGACCGATATACCTGGGAAAAATTTTTTCAAAAACATTATAAAGAAATGACTCCTCGGGATAAAGAGAAGGTTTTTGCTCGGATTGAAAGTGAAACTAAAAAAAAATATGGCGTAGAGGTGAAAGTCTCTGATCCTCAGCCCATTCCAGGAGTAAAATTTGTCTATTGTTTAAATTTGTCTGCCTGTAATGGTTCTAGATATTGTGTGAAAGCGTGCGTTGAAGAAAATAATCTTAGTCGAAGTCCTCAAATTCAATATATTAAAGTTTTAGAATTAGAGCGTGGATCTTTTAATTTGGAAAAATCCAATCGGTATTACGAGGGAGAATCCGTTCCTAACGACGGAAAATTTTATCTTCCGGCTCAGTGTATGCAGTGTGATAATCCGCCCTGTGTTAAAGCCTGCCCGGTGCAGGCGACTTGGAAAGAACCTGATGGAATTGTGGTCATTGATTATGACTGGTGTATTGGATGCCGATATTGTCAGGTGGCTTGCCCGTATGAGGCCAGACATTTTAATTTAGCAGATCCTGAAATTAAAAAAGAAGAGATTAACCCAAACCAAGGGTATTTAAGCAATCGGATTCGGCCACGAGGGGTAATGGAAAAATGTACGTTTTGTCTACATCGGACTCGAAAAGGCCAATATCCTGCTTGTTTAGAAGCGTGTCCGACAGGAGCCAGGAAATTTGGAAATATTTTAGATCCTGAGAGTGAAGTCTCTCGGATTTTAAGAAATAAAAAAGCTTTTGTCTTAAAAGAAGAACTGAATACAGTCCCCAGTTTCTTTTATTATTTCGATGATTAAAATGGATGCCTTTGATTTTCTTCTTTTAAGTGCCCGAGCTGGATAGCGATAGAAATTTTTGCCATGACCGTATAGGCTAAGGCACCGCAGGCCCAAATTCCAAGACAAATAAAAAATTCATGAATAGAAGGGGTGTATTCAACAATATCGCCCAGAGAAGAAGGGATAAATCCAGGAATTAAAAGGCCCATGCCTTTTTCAACCCAAATACCAATAATGGCAAAGACGCATCCCACTCGTAAATATTTCCAATTATTTCTAAATCTTGGAAATAAAAGAATAATAATAGCAATGACTTCCATCGTCAGTGCAGACCAAATATAAGGAACCAACATGTGATGTCCATGTAAGCCAAAAAATAAATATCTCATCGATGCTAAATGAAGACTTTGTGTATAAAATTCCTTATAGACTTCGCATCCCAGTAGAAAAAGGTTGGCCAGCATAGCATAGAGGAATACTTTTTTCAGATATTCAAAAACAGCTTCTTGAATTTTAAATTCCGAAAAATAATTAACCGTTTTAAAAATTAAAATTAAAATGGCAGGTCCCCCTGCAAATGCGCTCACCAAAAATCGAGGTGCTAAAATGGCCGCATTCCAATAGGGTCGTCCTCCGAGACCGACGTATAAAAAGGCAGTCACCGTGTGAATACTAATGGCCCAGATAATAGAGACGTACACAAATGGCAGGTAGGTTTTATCGGTGGGAGGTTTTCCTGCATATTTTTTATAAAGGAGATAGCCAGGCACATAGAGGTTTAAAACGAGATAAATATTTAAAACAACCACATCCCAGGCCAAAATAGAAGTTGGGAAATTGAGTTTTCCAATTACAGGGATAATATGCCAGAAATGATCAGGACGTCCTAAATCAACCCCAATAAATAAAAGGCACATAAGAATAGCAGAAACAGCAAGTAATTCCCCTAAGAGTACCACTTCCTTAATGGCTTTGTTGTGATAGACATACGACGGAAAAACAAGCAGTACGGCCGCAGCGGCGACTCCTACGAGATAGGTAAAATTGGCAATATAGGATCCCCAACTAACTTGTTGAGAAATGTTGGTAGCAATAAACCCTTGGGTGAATTGAACCATATAATGGCTAGCCCCTAAACCAATGAGGCAGAGTAAAAATCCTGTCCATAAATAATAAGATGTGTTTCCCTTCAGTGCCCACAGGATCATCCGAATCCAAAATTGAATATAAGAAACCATTAGTGACTCCTTCCAAAGCGAGGCCTCTTGGGAGGAGGCACTGCTTTCATGGGTTTAAATTTAACAGAATGCGGATCGTGACAGTCTATACAACTATACCATTCTTGTAATTTTGGGTCCCAACCACCTATGCGTTTTCCATGCATTCCTTTCTTCCAATCCCGATAACGCTCCCGATGGCAACGAATGCACACAGGAGATGGATTTTCAAAACTGGCTGGTTCTTCAGGACTAAAAGATCTTAAGTAGTTTGAGTTATTAATGTCATGGCAGTGGTGGCAAGAAATATTGAGTTTTCCATGTTGAAGGTGTCGGTCGGTATGTTCGCGTCTAGTGGGTTTGGCTTTGGAAATAAAATATTTATCTTTTTTGAGATGGCATAGATGGCACTGATTATGACGCGGAGGGAGTGGGCGTTTTTTTAAAGGTGGAATTTTTTCTTGAGAGAACCCAACCTGGCTTACCAAAAAGAAAATAAAAAAGAAGAAGATAATACAGTTATTCATGGGGTTCTTTGGGTTTATGATCATGAAAGGTTGAGTAGAGAGTTTTGGCTTCTTTCCCATGACAACTGCTGCAAAACTTCATGGTTTCAGTGCTATTGGTTAAGAAAAAAGAACGCATATAATCTTTTCCCCAGGCATGGGGATTATGACAAGTGGCACATGAAAATTCAAACGGTTCTTCAGTGCCTCTCATCCTTTTTCCTGTAGTACTAAAAAATTTGAGTGTAATTTCTTTTCGAGTTTTAGGATCAGGAATAGACGAAAATAAAATGGGGACATGTTTAAAAATATATTTAATTTGAGGAATAGACTTTGCTTTTTCGTTGTGATGGCAGCTTGTGCACAGAGCAATTACTTTATGAGGTTCTTGACTTACTTTGCTGGTTAAAAGGAAACTTCCTTGAGCTTTAGTATGGTGAATCGTGTGGCAGAGCTCACAGCGAATTGTTGTGGGAGTGGGGTAATCAAAAAAACCAGAAACTTCTTTTTTTCGTTCATCTGTCCACAAGAAATAATCATGTTTTGTATTAAAAATAGATGTTTTTTCTTTATGACATTGAAGGCAAATGGGATCCCTTCTATTTTTAGCAATTCTTAAGAGAGGGGTTTGAATCATGCCTTGATGAAAATTGTGACATTGAAAACACGTGTCTTCTTTTAAAGGGTGATTTTGAGTTTTGGTTTTTTCTTCATGGCACGTGACACAGAGGGGTTTTTCAAAATCCTCTTGGTTTTTTAAGGGGCGAATCAGGCGGGGTTTGTCAGAGCTATGGGGATTATGACACGTCAGGCACGTTAAGTCTTGATCGTAAAGAGTAAGGCCCCAGGATAAAATTTTTCTTTTGATATGAGGAGGAAAGTCTTTAAGGCTGATTCGATGAGTTGAAAAAGATTGGCTTTCTTCTTCAATCACCATCGAATTTCCTACTTTTTTAAATTTACTTTTATCAAGACTGTCGTGGCACACAATGCACATTTCTTGTGGGGGAGAGGTAAATTCAAATTTGTGTTTTCCCATAATAGGGTTATGGCAGAGATTGCACCCATTGGCTTCAATGGGGTTATGGGTATATTTTTTTTGTTTTAAATTGCTATGGCATCCCTTCGAAGTACAAGTGTCATAATTCATCGGCTCTTTATTTTTCGGAGGAACTTTAGCTTGAAGAGAAAAAGATAAGCCCATTGTTCCTAAGAAATATAAAAAGAATAAAATTTTATATAAGGTTAGCGCCATTTGATGATGGGAAGAGTGCCTTCGGAGTGGCATTTAGAGGTGTAACATCCACCTTCAGTATTTGGCATCAGTTTTTTATAGTCCGTATGGCAACGGGTACATTGCCCTTTATAATCTTTGGCTATTTTAGGATGATTTATTTTAAATTCTGCATCATGTGGCATTTCAAGATGACAGCTTCCGCAAGATAAAAAACCATCTTTACTGTGGCAATCCATACAGGCTTCTTTTGATTTTACATATTCTACTCCATGATGTTGAGGGAGAGACCACTTCTTTTCATGAGGGGAGGTATGGCAGGTGTGGCATGAAATTTTAACATTTCCTCCTCCTAAATCTTTTCCATGGCATCCCTTACAGAGATTGGGTCTACCATAAAATTCTTTGCCATGAAGGCGAGTGCTTTTAAATTCTTCGGTATGAGGGAAAATGGCGGCAGTCCCCACTGTTGAATCTGTAGAGGTGCCTATTTTGGGGATTTTGGAAGGCTTCGTACATGAAATAACCATGCATAAAACAAAAAATCCACATCCAAAATAGATAATTTTTTTAATCATATTTTGTGGTTATCTATATAGCATAGTAGCATAAGCGGGCCTTCAAAAAAATTGTTTTTTTTGTGACGCAGATCACAAATTTATGGTTATTCCATTGAAGGAAAGGGCTTTAAAGTCTTATGAAGAAATTAGGAGGTATCGTTATGAAAAAAATAATTATTTTGTGCGCATTGGTGTGTTTCTTGGCTGTCCCACAGGTGTTTTCGGAGACAGTGGTGGGGTATGATGGCCCCTTTATGATCCATCCTCAAACGCCCATGCATAAGGCAGATATGACCGGGAAAATGAACCTTTTGTTTGAGGGCGGAAACTTTACGTTGGTACGTTTGGATTTGGATAACCCCGTGTTGGGGCAGACAATCTATCAATCCAAAGAACAAGTAATGAATGTCATTCCACGATCGGAAACACTTTCACAGCTGTCAGTAATCTATAAATTAGAAAGGCCGACGCATAAATGGTATTTTGTAGCAGTGGCCAATTCTACTTCAGGCAGTCCTTTTGAAGGAACGATTTATAAAGTAAATGACACGCTAGAGGTTATTCAAGCCTTGTTAAAAGCTGGATTTGATACAGCTCCGGCAAATTGGAAATCTGTGGGAATGGTGACTCTAACAGCTCATTGATGGCTAAGGTTATTCCCAATGGACGGTGGGGAGTTTCCCTTGATCGTGGCAACTGTAGCAACCATCTTCTCCCATCTCCGGCATGAGCCGTTTATAATCTGAGTGGCAAAGGGTGCATTGGCCTTTATAAGTTCTGGCCATGGTGGCATGCTCGCCAGTTGCATCAGAGGGATATTTAAAATCTTCATCATGAGGGATCTTGGGATGGCACGTCCCACAGGAAATAAATTCTTCTGGATGTCTTTCTTTTAAAGAATTTTCTTCTCCATGACACTTCGCACAGGTTTTTGTTGTGTCTGATGTTTCTAAATAAGTAGCTCCATGATTTGTGGGAAGTGTCCATTTAGCTTCATGAGGATAGGGGTGACATTTTTTACACGAAATGTTGGAATCTCCCCCTTTATAATCCACTCCATGACATTGAGTACAAGAAAGTTTATTTTTGAAATATTCTGTTCCATGAGTGGTGGTGGTTTTAAATTCGGTAGTATGAGGGAAAATTCCATGGCAGCTATTACAGGCCACTTCAGCACTACCTCCGTCGAGTTCTTTTCCATGACATCCCTTACAGACTTCTGGATTCGAAAAATATTCAAGTCCATGAGCTTTTGTTGTTCTAAATTTATCTGAGTGTGGATAAACGGCTTCACCGCTTTGAGATCTATTTTGTTGAGTGTTGATGGCGCTTTGAGGAAGTTTTGAGGATTTGGTGCATCCTAAAACCAATGTCAGCGTAAAAAACCCTATTATACAGATCCCCCTCATATTCATAGTGTACTGCAGATATAAAACAATCGGAACTTTTTTTTTATGATGTAGGTCAGAGATATTGATTTTTAGGGGAAGGTGGTCTATAAAAAGGCTCATTTAAGGAGGGATTATGAATAAATACTTAAAATTAAGCCTATTACTTATTGTTTTTACTGTAGTTTTAGGGGTGTCTTTTAGTTCTTTTTCCGAAGAAGTAAGAGCGGTTCCGCAAACTCAGGCACAGGGACAGTCTATTGAACAAGCGGTTCCCATGGGGCATTTTGGCCCTTGTTATCCGTGGGTGTGGTCTTTTGGTTCACTCTACCATCATCATGTTTATTGGGCAGGATGGGGATGGGATCATACGTATGCACAAGCCGTATGGGTGTATCATCCCTTTTTCCAACGATATGTGTGGCAATGTACATGGTTGGGCTGTGGTGCTATCCATTTTTAAACGCTCACTTTTGAGCTGAAGAATCTTGACAAAAAAGTAAGTAATGCCTATGATTCTGTCATCCCCGACTTGATCGGGGATCTAAAAAGGAGGATTTGTATGTCAACACTCGTTCAAAAACCAGCGCCTGAGTTTAAAGGCCAGGCCGTCGTAGGAAAAGAATTTAAAGAGGTAAAACTTTCGGATTATAAAGGAAAATGGGTAGTTTTATTTTTCTACCCCCTTGATTTTACCTTTGTATGTCCCACTGAAATTATTGCTTTTAGCGATGCCTATTCGAAATTTAAGGAACTCAATGCCGAAGTGATTGGGGCTTCTGTCGATAGCCATTTCACCCATCTGGCATGGATCAATACTTCCAGAAAAGAAGGGGGATTGGGAGAACTTCGGTATCCACTCCTTTCTGATTTAACTAAAAATATTGCTCGTGATTATGGCGTTCTTTTAGATTCTGGTATTGCACTTCGAGGACTTTTTATCATTAATCCAGAAGGGGTTGTTCAATATAGCGTTGTTCATGACTTAGGGATTGGCCGAAATGTGGATGAAACGCTTCGTGTTTTAGCGGCCATTCAACAAGTCAAAAAAACGGGAGAAGTTTGCCCCGCTAACTGGACACCTGGAAAAGATACGATGAAGCCAAATCCGACAGCCTCCAAACAATATTTTGGGAAACATAACTAAGTTATTGTTTGTGGTTATTCGTATTTTCTTTTTGTGAAATCTGATAGGCAATATTGCTGGTAAAAGCATTGACCCGTCCAAAGTAGCTTAAGAGTTCTATGTGAATGGAGCTTGTATCTAGAGCTTCTTTAACACCATGCCTTAGTCGAATAAGATGGTTTTCCCTAAGTTCGAGTTCTGTGGTGAGCATTTGATCTTTGTTTTTAATGACTTGTCGGTAGAGATCTACATTTTGATTGGTAAAGGCAGAAATGGTCAGTTGAAAATTTTGCATCACCTGCTCATGAAACTCTCTGATTTCTTTAAACCCTTCATCTGAAAAATAAAGTTTCTTTTGAATTTTTATTTTGGCCAGCGGTAAAATAGATTTTACAATAACATCTCCCACATTTTCTAGATCGCAGGTTAAAATAACCAGTTCCGATTGTTGATTAGCTTGTTGAGAAGAAAGGGGTTGTTGGGAAAGTTGAATTAAATATTTTTTAATTTCTCGGTAGAGAATGTCTGATTTTTCTTCTAATTTTTCAATTTGAGAGTGTAAAATGAGATCGTTTTTTCGAAAAACCAGCATTGATTTTTCAAGCATTTCTTGAACAATTTCAGCCATACGAATGACTTCTCGGGTAGCCTGCCCAAAGGCAAAAGAAGGGGTGGTGAGTACCTGAGGGTCTAAATATTTAGGGCGAAAGGCTTCGGGCTCTGGTTTTAGAGGGTACAATTTTTGGATGATACTGGCACCGATGTGGGTAAGAGGGGTAAAAATAAAAGCCATGAGTGCATTAAATAAAAAATGAGCATTCGCGATTTGACGGGCTTCGCTTGTGGAGGTGTGTACTACCAGATTTTCGAAAGAAGAAAGAAAGGGAAGAATAAGAATGGCGCCCAATACTTTTAACAGCACATGAGCAATAGCGACCTGCCTCCCTCGATCCCCCAATTTGAAAGAAACGATCATCGGAAGAGCACATCCGCCAATGTTGGCTCCAATAATGAGAGGGATGGCTTGAGAAATAGGTAAGATATGAGAATGTGCTAAAGAAAGCATAATCCCAATAGAAGCAGCACTGCTTTGAAGAAGTGCTGTTAAGACAGCTGCAATGAAGAGAGAGACAAGGGGATAGTCTTTGAGAAGCTCAAGGGCGAGTTTCAAAATTTCAGAATTTTGAAAGTGAGCAGATGCGGTGCTCATTTGCCACATGCCTAGAAAAATAAATCCAATTCCCAATAAAAAATATCCGTACGCTTGTTTTTGATTTTTTAAAATCGTAATACCTATAAATCCCAGCATAATGAATAAAAGCGAATAGTCGGCTAGGTGAAATGCCAAGAGCTGGACAATAATCGTAGTCCCCAGATCTGCTCCTAAAATTAAAACCATGGCTTGGGTGAGAGTGAGAAGGGCTGACGCGGCAAATCCTGCAATCATGGCAATGGCAGCTGAGCTACTTTGGAGTACCAAAGTCATCAAAAAACCGGTTAGAAAAGCCAGAAGTCTGTGTTCTGTTAGTTTGGCTAAGACGCTTCGGAGACGATCCCCGGCAATTTTTTGCAGGTGATCTCGGGTGAGATTTAATCCAAAAATAAGGATGCAAAGTCCCCCAAAAAGCGTAATCCAGGTTAGATTTCCCATACAGGTATCTTATCGGATGGAGGAATGTTTGACTTAATATATACTATTTGGTAGGTTTTTGAGTGCTGTGGGACTTCATCAATTTATAGATAGCTTTCTAACGACAAAAGCTGAATTTTTTATTAAGTGGGCCCGAAAGAATTCTCTGTGGCCATTGCCGTTTGGGACAGCCTGTTGTGGGATTGAATACATGGCGGTTTTAGGATCTCATTATGATGCCTCTCGCTTTGGAGCGGAAGTAGTGCGTTTTTCTCCCCGGCAGTCTGATCTTTTGGTGGTGGCAGGAACCATCACAGAAAAAATGGCTCCTGTGCTTAAGAAAATTTATGATCAGATGTTAGAGCCCAAGTGGGTTCTTTCCATGGGTGTGTGCGCCAGTTCGGGAGGATTTTATAGATCCTATCATGTGAAACAAGGGATTCATGACATTATTCCAGTAGATGTTTATGTGCCTGGATGTCCGCCAACGCCGGAAGCAGTGATTCAAGGCATCATGAAGATACAAGAGAAAATTGAAAAAACGAGAGTTTTTAACGTTCATTAAAGAAAGGAGAAAAACAATGGGAAATGTATTTGAAATAACTAAAGCAGCAGCCACTAAAATTAAAGCCATCAGTGATTCGGAAAATAAATCCGGATATGGCCTTCGAATTCGAGTTGCAGGGTCTGGATGCTCTGGTCCTCAATATCAACTGGGACTAGAGGAAAAATCGTCTGAAGGCGATACGGTGTGTGATGCTTTTGGATTAAAGGTTTTTATTGATTCAGAATCTTTAGGGCTTGTCACCGGAGCTACTTTAGATTTTATTGATGGACCCAACGGATCTGGATTTAAAATTTCAAATCCCAATGCAAGTCAAGGAGGGGGATGTGGAAGTGGATGTGGATGCAGCAGTGGGAGCGAAAGTGAACATGGGCATAGCCATGGTGGGAGCACCAGTGGTGGTGGGTGTGGGAGCGGTGGTTGTGGCTGCGGATAATTCCAATCTTAAAAATGTCATTGCGGTAGGGAGTGGAAAAGGGGGAGTTGGAAAGTCAACGGTTGCAGTAAACCTAGCCCTAGCATTGCATCAAGAAGGTTCTAAAGTTGGACTGTTAGATGCCGACATTTATGGCCCGTCTATTCCCATCATGATGGGACTTCAGGGACAAAAACCAAAATTTAATGATACCGGAAAAATTATTCCTTTAGAAGCGCATGGTATTAAAACCATGTCTATTGGATTTATTGCAGATGACAACCAAGCCATTATTTGGCGAGGCCCGATGATCCATAAAATTTTAGATGAATTTTTGTCTAAAGTGGAGTGGGGCGATTTAGATTATTTAATTGTAGATCTTCCTCCGGGGACAGGCGATGCGCAGCTTTCTTTAAGCCAGCTTATTCCTTTAACAGGTGCTGTGGTGGTGACAACTCCCCAGGAAGTAGCGCTGGTCGATGTAAAACGGGCTGTTGAAATGTTTCGAAAAGTTAAAATTCCTCTTTTAGGAGTGGTTGAAAATATGGATTCAGATATTTTTGGATCTGGCGGAGGCGAAAAAGCAGCAAGCCTTTGGCAAGTTCCTTTTTTAGGAGCCATTCCTTTGGTGGCGGATATTCGAAAAAGTGGAGATAGTGGAACTCCTATTGTGGTATCAGATTCAACCTCTGTCGTTTCTAAAACATTTCGTGAAGTTGCACATAATCTTTCTCGTATTATTCCAGAATCTAATTCCTTCAAAATTAATAAATCGTAATTTGCATTGACATAAAACCTTACGCCTCTTATATGCATTGTCATAAGGAGGTTTTTCGATGAAAAACATATCCCGTATCTTTGTGTTTGTCTTTTTGTTTGGAAGCTATTCAATTCTTCAAGCCACTCCCAGTTATCAAACAGCCTTTGTTGCTGCCTATCCTACGGTGAGCGCAACAAAACTCAATGGGTGTGCCACGTGCCATATGCCCATTGTAAAAGATTTTTTAAATAGCTATGGGCTGGCCGTTAAAGAAAAGAAACTTGATTTTAAATCTATCGAAGAACTGGATTCGGATGCTGACGGTAAGAGCAATATTGCTGAGATTAATGCCGGTACGCTGCCAGGGTCTCAAGCTTCAGAGCCAGAGCATTTTGTTTTTACAAATCCGAAAGGAAATGTTTCGTTTAATCATGAAATGCATGTAGCTGGGGAGGCTTATATCTCTAAAGGGAGATGTGATCTATGTCATGGTGAAGCTGGGTTTACAAAATTTTTTAATGATACTGAATCCATTAAAGACAAAGCCCATGTGCTTTGTTGGAAGTGCCATAAAGATTCAGGTAATCCCAAAGCTCCGCAAAAATGTGGAGATTGTCACGTTAAATGAAAAAAATAATATTCATACTGTTTTTAGTTCTTGGGCCTTTGTATGGTGCCCAAGCTCAAGACGATAATGAGTGGTGTGCATATTGCCATGCCACAAAGTTACAAAAAAAGTACACTCATGGAAGTATTAGTAAAAAATGTACTTTTTGCCATGTGTCCCATAATGCCACGACTGAAAATCCTGCTCGTCTTTCTAAAAAAATAAATGACCTTTGCCTGTCTTGCCATGATGATATGCCGTCTCAAGGAAGTATAGATCACTTCACGGATGAGCATCCTCCTAGTTTAGAAAAAGATCCCCTACATCCTGAAAAAGAATTTAGCTGTGCCTCCTGTCACAATCCCCATAGTGCTAATATGGAAAAGCTTTTTAGATATAATTACCGAGAGGGTGAAACTCCCTATAAAGGGCTCATGTGTGCTGTTTGTCATTGGGATTTAGCTGGGGGAGGGACTCCTCCACCACCACCTCCTCCATGGGAATAACATCCTTCCACTATTTTCGGTAGAAAGCTGACTTAAGTCATTAAGAAATATTCTTCATGAGTGCTATGGTGCGTTCGTGATCAACAATAACAACAAATTCTTTCCAAAAGGGGCGATTGCTTCTTTTTTTGTTTTAGTAGCTATTTACGTCGTTGTTTGGTGCGTGTTGTATCGCATTATGGCTTTCCGAGGATAGGGGTTTCGATGCCGAAAGCTGAAAAAATTATTGTCTTTTGTTCAAGTATTCTTCTGATTCTTTTTTTTATAGGGATGATTTATGCCGTGCGAGAACTTAATATTTTATTGCCTACTTGTATTACTTCCGTAGAACCTTTTAAAACAGGAAAAGTGATTAAGCACACAGAGGATAAATATGAGATCCAATATGTGGCTCGTATGTGGAATTTCGATCCCGCTGTCGTAGAGGTGCCGGTTGGAGCGACAATTGATTTTTATGTGACAAGCTTAGATGTCATTCATGGATTTCATATTTTAGGTACGAATGTTAATCTCATGGCAGTTCCTGGGACGGTAAACTATATTCAAAAAAAATTTTTAAAAGCGGGGGAATATTCCATTTTGTGTCATGAGTATTGCGGTATGGGGCATCAGATGATGTCTGCAAAAATTATGGTGAAATGATGGAAAAGATGAAAATTGAAAAAAGTTTTCGCCGGCTCATTTTGATAGAACTTCTTTTTCCTATTCTATTATTGGTTTTGGGTATTTATCATGGGTTTATTCAGGTTTTGTATCGGGCAGGCGTGATTCAATCGACCTCTTTTTTAGGGCTGGATTATTATCAAGGATTAACGTTGCATGGAGTTGTAAATGCCATTGTATTTACCACTTTTTTTGCTGTGGCATTTGGACATGCACTCATTCTTTTTTATCTTAAAAAAACACCCCATCTTCTGTTCTCTTGGATTTCTGGTGGGCTTATGGTTTTGGGAACACTCTTGGCCTCTTATGCCATTCTTTCTGGAAAGGCCTCTGTTTTATATACCTTTTATCCTCCCTTAAAAGCGCATCCCTTATTTTATATCGGGGCCACACTTCTGGTCATAGGATCCTGGATTGCATTTTTTGCATGGATCCCTCTGTATAGAAGTTGGCGAAAAGAAAATGCGAATCAAAAAACGCCTTTAGCCATTGTGGGTATTTTTAGTACTTTTTTGGTGTGGCTCATGGCAACCCTCCCTTTGGCGTATGAAGTTTTGGTAATGCTTATTCCTTGGTCTTTAGGATTTGTGCCTACGGTCAATGTTATGTTGGCTCGAACGCTCTTTTGGTTTTTTGGGCATCCCTTGGTTTATTTTTGGTTATTGCCTGCCTATATCATGTTTTATGTGATGCTCCCCAAAGTGTCTGGCGGAAAATTATATTCTGACTTTGCGGGACGTTTTGTATTTATGTGTTTTATTATTTTATCTGCCCCTGTGGGACTCCATCACCAATTTACAGATCCAGCTATTCGATCCAGCTGGAAGTGGTTTCATACTGTCTTGACATTTGGAATTGCGATTCCCAGTTTTATGACCTTTTTTACTCTCTGTGCTTCTTTAGAATATGCCGCTAAAAGTAGGGGAGGGACAGGATTATTGCGATGGTGGACAAAGCTTCCTTACTTTAATAAAGATAACCACGAGCAGTGGTTATTCCCTTATTTTATTTCCGGTCTTATTCTTTTTAGTTTTGGGGGAATTACAGGGCTCATCAATGCTTCTTATACAATGAATTCAGTTATCCATAATACGTCTTGGGTTCCTGGACATTTTCATACGACGGTGGGAGGGCCTGTTTTTTTAAGTTTTATTGCGATGAGTCTTTTTATGGTAGCTAGACTTTTAGGGAAAGAAATTCAATTTCCAAAATTAAATATGTGGGTTCCGTATCTTTGGATGGTGGGAGTTTTAACGTTTTCTATAGGGATGTCTGTGGCGGGGATTTATGGAGTTCCCAGAAGAACCAATTTAGGCATTTCTTATATGACCTCTCAACCTGATATATTTCGTGGGCTCGGAATGCTGTGGAGCAACATGTCAGTTCTGGGAGGGGGGCTTATGTCTCTTTCCATGGTTTTTTTCTTTTTTGTTTTTATCACTACTTTATGTTCAAAAAAGAAAATGGAAGGCCATTTGTATTTTCCTACCTCTGAAACCTATTACGATGAAAATATTTCTTTTGTCCAAAATTTTAAACCCTGGATTATTATTGCCATTGTTTTAATTGTGATTGCCTATGGGTTACCTCTGTATGATGTTATTCAAGCCACTTTTTATGGATCCGCTGGTTTTACGCCTCAAAGCCCTTTGCCTACACCATAAGACTGTCATCCCACGGCTTGACCGGGGGATCTGTTTTTTCTTTATTTTTATGGTGCTCTTTTTTCCGATGAAGGCGATGTCGGATACTGTTATTTTACCTCCGGATGAGAGTAAAACCATTGGACAAAAAGTACCCAATACCCTTTTTTTTGATGAAAGAGGACAGAGTGTTCGTTTGGACGCTTTTTTAGGGAAACCTGTGGTCATCAGTCCTATTTTTACGCAGTGTTATTATACCTGCCCCATTATTACCCAAAGTTTAAAAGAAGTGATTTTAAATATCCCAGAATTTGAAAAACAATATGGGGTAATAAGTCTTTCTTTTGATGTGGCTGATACGCCTAAAACATTAAAAGCCTTTCAAGGAAAAGAAAAGCTTCCTTTTTTTTGGAAAGTGGTTGGTGCAACAAAAGAAAATCTATTTCCTTTTTTAAATGCGCTTGATTTTAAGTTTATGACTTTAGAAGAAGGCGGTTTTGCCCATCCCAATTTAATTATTATTTTAGGTAAAGACCATAAAGTTTCTTCTTATCTGTATGGAACCAGTTATTCTATTAAAAAATTAAAAAGGGCATTAGAGAGAGCACAGGGAAATAAGCCTCCAGAGACATGGACTTCTTATATTTTTCTCTTTTTTCTTTTCGGATTTATAGCCGCATTGACTTTTATTGTTTTTAGAATCAATTTATACAACCGCAGCAGCTAAGATTTCGGCGATGTCTTGGGCGTGGATCGTGGTTTCTTGATTTTTGGCTTTTAAACCATCTTCCACCATGGTGAGGCAAAAGGGGCAGGCAGAAGCAATGACGTTGGCTCCTGTACCTAAGGCTTCTTCAACACGATTTACATTAATGCGATCGCCTCTTTTTTCTTCAAGCCACATGCGACCACCCCCAGCGCCACAGCAAAAGCCCTGAGACTTTATTCGTTTCATTTCGATGACGTTTGTGTCACTAGCAATTGATTTTAAAATATTTCTGGGAGAGTCATAAATTTCATTATATCGCCCCAAATAACAAGAATCGTGATAGGTGATTTTTTGAAGCACTTCTTTTTGAACCTTTAATTTTCCTTCTTGTATGAGTTTCATGAGAAATTCAGTGTGATTTGTGACTTCAAAGTTGGCACCAAAATCCGGGTATTCATTTTTAAGGGTATTAAAGCAATGAGGGCAGGTGGCTAAGATTTTTTTCACACTATATTTTTGAAGTGTTTTTATATTCTCAGAAATAAGTTGTTGCCCTAGGTATTCATTTCCCATGCGCCGGCAGGATTCTCCATTGCATCTTTCTTCGCTTCCTAAAATCCCAAAGTTAACATTGGCTTTTAAAAGGAGTTTGGCAAAAGCCATACTTACTTTTTTTGCGCGAGCGTCATAAGATCCTGCGCAGCCTACATAAAAGAGATATTCGACGTTAGGGTTCTCGGACAAAGTTTTTATGCCCAGTTCTTTGGCCCAATCGCCTCGGCTTGATTGTGGGAGTCCCCACGGGTTTGAATAATTTTCAAAATTGGTAAATACTTTCTGGGCTTCGGGCTCCATTTTTCCTTGCATCAGGACTAAATTTCTTCGCATGTCGACAATTTTTTCAACGTGTTCAATAAAGACAGGACACGCTTCTATACAAGCGCCACAGGTCGTACAATCCCAAATAAGATCTTCTGAGAAAATCTCTCCAATCATCTTAGTGGGGGAAGATCCTTCGCTTCGCTCAGGATGACGGAGTGAATATCCCTTTGCTTCCAAATGATGACGAAGATCGACAATTAGGCTTCTGGGCTTTAGAGGTTTCCCCGTATTATACGTTGGGCAAAATTCATTGCACCGCCCACATTCGGTACAGGCATAAGAATCTAGAAGCTGCTTCCAAGTAAAATCTTCTAATTTATTGACCCCAAAACTGGTTTGGGTTTCATCGGTTAAGTCTATTTTTTTAAGTCTGCCTCGAGGAGTGAGTGTTGTAAAAAAAACATTTGGAGCAGCAGCCACCACATGCAAGTGTTTTGAAAAAGGGAGATAGCAAAAAAATCCTAAAACAGTAAGAAGGTGGATCCACCAAGAGAGTTCTCGAATATAAAAATTTGAAAACGCATTATAAAGGATAGCCGTGATCATTAAAATACTAATGAGGCTTAAAATAAAATAAGCATCCCAAGCAGAATGTGTACTTAAAACTTCCATCCGTTTGGGTTTGATGACGAGTCGTCGATAGAAGAAGAAGGCAATGCTTAAAAGAACCAAAATATAAAAAATATTTTGAAGATAAAAAAAGATGAGGTAGGGGACATGTCCAATAAATTCCAAAGAAAAAGAAGGAACAATACCATTTAAAATCATTTCAAGAGTGCCAATTGTAATGATGCAAAATCCCCAAAAAACAAAGGCATGCCCAAGCCCTGGTTTTTTATCTTTAAACATTTTTTTCTGGCCGATGACGTTAATGAAAAATATCTTGCTTCTCTCTAGAAGATGGTCAAAGCGGTTTTCATTTTTTCCCAGACGAAGATATCGATAAAGACGATAGTAAAAAGAAAATCCTAAGCTTAATCCACCGATGGTGATAAACAATACCAAAAGGGAACGAAGTGTCATGATGTGCTTTCTTTAGGTCCTACTCTTTGATTGTCTCCGAATTGCCAGACAAGTTCTTTTTGGTTGGTAACCGAAAATTCATATTCTTTGGTCATCGTGAGGCACTCTGTGGGACAGACCACCGTACAAAGGCCACACCAACAGCACAGAGTAAAATTAATATCAAATTGTGGGAGATGAAATTTTCGTTGCTTAGCGCCCGATTCTGGAGAGGTTAAAGGGATTTCTTCCGGAGGCTCGCGTTTTACAGTTGTAATATAAATACAATCGACAGGACAAGCCACTGCACAGAGTTTACACCCAATACAATCTTTAATATTACAGTTCAGGCGGCCTCGCGTGCGAGAAGGAAGCTCTCGTTTTACAAAAGGGTATTGAATAGTTGCTTTTCGTTGGAATGCTACTTTTAAGGTGAGGAGCATTCCTTTAAAGATAGAGAGTAGCCCGGTATAAATATCTAAAAAATAGGATTTCATTTATCGGTCCACTTCTCCTAGCACAATATCAAGGCTTCCAATGATGGCCACCACATCGGCAATCATGGCTCCGTGACAAAGGTCATCTAAACAGCTAATGGAAGTAAAGCAGGAAGATTTTCCTTTTACGCGATAGGGCTTTAATCCTCCGTCGCTCACAATATAAAAACCCAATTCTCCTCTGGGATTTTCTGTTCTGACATAGGATTCTCCGGGAGCGGGTTTAACGCGTTGCATTTTGGCTCGAAAAGGTCCTTCGGGAATTTTCTTTAATGCCTGTCGAACTATTTTTAAACTTTCTCGCATTTCTCGCATGCGAACCATGTATCGATCCCAACAATCTCCAACGGTGCCTTGTTCTCCAGTGCCCACAGGAATATCAAATTCAAGTTCTGGATAAATAGAATAAGGTTCATTTTTTCTTAAATCCCATTTGAGTCCAGAACCTCTTAAATTGGGGCCTGTGAGACCGTAGCTAATGGCCAAATCTAAAGGAATGACCCCTACATTTTTGGTTCGGTTAATAAAAATTTGATTGTAGGATAAAATAGTATCAAGTTCGTCTATTTTAGGTTCAAAATAGTCGCAAAATTCTTGAATTTTTTCTTCGATCCCGGGGGTTAGATCCATCCAAACGCCGCCGATCCACAAATAATTATAAAGAAGTCTCGCACCCGAAGCCATTTCAAAAATATCTAAGATTTTCTCCCGATCTCTAAAAGCCCACATAAAAGGAGTAAAAGTCCCAATATCTAATCCGTAGGTTCCAACGGCCAACAGGTGACTGGCAATGCGATTGAGTTCCACCATGATGACCCGAATATATTCTGCACGTTTTGGGACTTCGACTCCTAAGAGTTTTTCAACGGTCATGGCATAGGTCATGTCATTATTCATGGAAGCAACATAATCTAGCCGATCAACAAAGGGCATAACTCCCATGTAATCCACATTTTCGGCATGTTTTTCAAAACATCGATGCAGATATCCAATGTGGGGAATGGCTTTGACACAGATTTCACCATCAGTGACGAGTTCTATGCGCAGTACCCCATGTGTGGAGGGATGTTGTGGGCCCATGTTAATGGTGAGTTCTTGTGTTTGTAGTTCAGCCATTACATTCCTACCTTAATTCCATGCCAAAATTCCTGTGTTTTATAATCTTTTCTTAAAGGATGGCCTTCCCAATCCTCGGGAAGTAAAATTCTTCTTAAGTCTGGGTGGTTATTAAAATGCACACCCATAATGTCAAACACTTCTCGCTCAAGCCAGTTGGCTGCTTTCCAAAGATCACAGGTGCTTTCTAAAACAGGTTTTGTTTTGTCGGAAAGCAGGGATTTGATGACGACTTTATGAAGGTGTTTATACGAAAAAAGATGATACACTACTTCAATACGGTCTGGATAATCTACTCCGCTGATACAAATTAGATTATCAAATAAAAGATCAGAATCTTCTTTTAAATATTTTAACACAGAATGCAGTTTGGAGGAGTTAACCGCAATAAAAGGATCTGAGTGAGATCCCGGAGGAAGTTCTTTCAATGGCAAAATAGCGTTTTCAAATTTTTGTGTTAGTTTTTCATGAATGGTGGGGGTAAGCATCGCTTATGCCGTTCTAATTTTTTCTTGTAGTTTTAAAATGCCCTCAATCAATGCTTCCGGTCTGGGAGGGCACCCTGGGGTATAGATATCTACCGGAATGACGCGGTCGACCCCTTTTAGAACATGGTATCCATATTGCCAGTAAGGTCCTCCATGCGTGGCACAGCTTCCCATGGAAATCACATACCGGGGTTCAGCCATTTGGTCATACAGGCGTTTAATACATTCGGCCATTTTTAATGTAACGGTTCCTGCCACAATCATGAGATCGGCTTGACGTGGGGTAGCTCTAAACACGCCCGCTCCAAATCGATCTAAGTCATATCGAGGAGATCCAACCGCCATCATTTCAATGGCGCAGCAGGCAAGTCCAAAGGTGAATGGCCACAAGGCTGATTCACGAGCCCAATTGGCTACTTTGTCCACTGTGGTAATTAAAACGTTTTGGCTTAGAATATCTTCTAAAGGACTTGTCATCTCTCTTTCGATGTAGCAATCTCATCTTGTTAAATCAAGAGAATTTTGCTACATCGTAAAAAGAAAATGACTTCTCAAAAGTTTGATATCGTGATTGTTGGGGCGGGGCTTATTGGAAGCAGTATTGCCTATCATCTGACTCAAAAAAAATCGAAGAAAAATATAAAGATTGCACTTTTAGATTTAGACTTTGAGGGTACTTACTCTGCTTCTGAACTGAATGCAGGTGGTGCCCGAATGGAATGGTGCCACGACATTAATATTGAGCTTTCAAAAAGTACGATTGAATTTTTAGCGTCGAATCCCTCTTTATTTGGATTTAGGCAAAAAGGATATTTGTGGCTTTACGATAAAAAAGGGTGGCAGACCTATCAAAGCCATGTGGTAGATTTTAAATGCCAACATCTCGAAATCGAAGAGCTCTCTCCCAAAGAAGTTTCAAGGCGGTTTCCCTTTATTGATCGAACTGAAGATATTGAAGGAGCCACGTTTTCACCCAAAGATGGGATTTTTAATCCTAATCTTTTAAAGCAATTCTTTAGAAGTCAGGCCAAAGAAGCTGGAGTGGTGTTTATTGATAGAGCTTTTGTGAAAGAAATCATGAAGAAGGGGGATCATTCTTTAGAGATTGTCTATGATCAGGTTACAAAAGAGGACGTCTTTCACATCTTAAGTGGAAAAGAGATGCCCACAGATTATCCTAAAATCAAAATAAGTACTCAACTCTTGGTGAATGCAGCCGGTTCCTGGGCAGTAAAATTAGCCAAGCTCTATGGGCATGCTTTGGATTGTAAACCTATTCGACGTCAAATTAGTATTTTTGATTGTCATGAACTGAATCTTTCTTCTTATGGAATGATTGTAGATACGAGTGGTGTTTATTTTCATGCCGAGGCAGATCATATTTTAGCAGGCTACGCGACTCCGCATGAGTCTTCAGGATATAATTTTAAATATGATGGGGATTTATTTTTTGAAACAGAAATTTGGCCACGTTTGGCTCACCGCATGAGTAAAGCACAGGCCTTAAAACATCGAACGGGATGGGCAGGACTTTATTCTGTAACGCCCGATTTAAGTGGGATCATGGGATGCGTCGATAAAACCTATTCTATTTATGAAGCCCATTCCTTTACAGGGCGGGGGGCTATGCAGTCTTATGGGGTTGGGCTTTCCATGGCAGAACTTATTTTAGATGGACATTACCAAACGATTAATGCTACATCCTTGCATCCCAATCGTTTTCAAGATAAAGAAAAGTTCCTTTACGAAGGATTACACATTTAATATAGAGGGAGATACAGATGGTGATTAGTGCAACACAACTCAGAGTAGGAATGATTGTTAAAGAAGGCAAAGAACTTTTTCGGGTGACCTATGCGCTGCATAAAACTCCGGGAAATCTTCGCGGATTTATTCAAGCAAAATTACGAAACATTTCTACGGGTGTCCAATATGAAAAACGGTTTTCATCAGAAGATAGGGTAGAAAAAGCTTCTTTGGATTTTCGAGAGATGGAATATTTGTATGAAGACCAAGGTGAGTTTCATTTTATGGATCCAAAAACTCATGAACAAATGTCGATGATGAAAGATACGATTGAAGAACTGGCTTCATATCTTGTATCTAATCAAATGGTTCATGTGGTGTTTTATGAAGAAAAACCCATTAGTCTTGAACTGCCTTCCTCGGTAGCGTTAAGAGTTTCTTCTACGGTTCCTGGACTTAAATCGGCCACCGTTACAGCTTCTACCAAGCCGGCAACCTTAGAAACAGGCCTTGTCGTACAAGTTCCTCAGTTTATCAATGAAGGAGATGTGTTACGTGTTGACACGACTACCGGTACGTATATTGAAAGGATGAAAAAGTAATCCCCCTTTATGTCCATTCATCGCCCCTTCCAGTTATCCTGTTCTTGTGGTCGAGAATACAAAGTGAAACTCTGGGATTCGATTAATGTTACAGAAAATAAAGAATTAAAAGCAAAGCTTTTAAGCGGCGAAGTCAATCAAGTCCAGTGTCCTCAGTGCAAAAAGAAATCGTATATTGAAAAAAATTTGCTCTATCATGATAGTGATAAAAAATTGTGGTTTCATATGCTTCCTCAAACCGACCGCCCCAAATGGGCAGAGTTGGAAGAAGAATATCGCAAAGATTTAAAAGATAATGACCATATTAAAAAATATCATTTTAGGCTTGTTTTTGGGCGAGAGGAATTGCTGGAAAAAATTAGAATTTTTGATGTTAATCTCAACGATCGGCTTATTGAAATTATAAAATTAAAAATTATTAACGAAGATGAATCTTTAAAAACCCTGACGGATTTAAAGCTTTTTTTTAGCCGCCATATGCCAGAGGATGAGGAAATGCACTTTAGCCTTTCAAGCACTGAAAAAGGATTAAATCAGACCTTGGTGGTTGCTTCGCATCATTATGAAGATTTAAAAGAAGCCAAGGCGACAGAGCCTATTTCTTCAGGGATGTATGTCAGTATTCACAAAACCCGCGTCTTACATTAATAGGCTGTTGAAAAAGGCTCATCTGTGTCGTTGCCCTCGTCGTCTCTCCTTCAACGTACCGTTTAAGTACGCCTCAGTCGCATCTCCTCGGGCGCCTAACATCTGAACCTTTTTGAACAGCCTAAAAAAAAATCTATCTAAGAGCTATAAGACAGCAATAAAAAAGAAGGGTGGCCAGTGCGGTGACGCTAAGGCAGGCTGCATATACTAAAATGGCTTTCATGTTCCTCCACTATGGCATATTCTTTTTAAGTTGAAAATTGTTTTTAAGAAGTGTTATGCCTGACATATGCCAACACCTGTTATTATAGATGGATTAAGAACGCCGTTCATTAAAGCGGCGACAGATTTTAATACGTTGCCTGCTCAAGAGCTGGGAAGAATTGTAGTCTCAGAACTTCTGGCCAAAACAGAACTTGATCCTTCTTTGATTGATGAAACTATTTTTGGAAACATCGGCCAACCCGCCGAGGCTGCCAATATTGCCAGAGTCGTTAGCTTAAATGCCGGGATTGGGCGCTTTGTCCCTGCCTATACGGTTCAACGAAACTGTGCTTCTGGAATGGAATCCATTGCTCAAGCGTTTGATAAAATTTCTTTGGGATTTGCAAAAGTCATTATGGCCGGCGGAACTGAATCCATGAGTAATATTCCACTTATGTTTCCAAAGGCTTATGCTGATTTCTTAAATAAACTCATGAGATCTAAAACGCCCCTTCAAAAACTTTTAACTTTGACCAAATTTAAACTTTCTTATTTAAAGCCTCGGATTGCGTTGATGGAAGGATTGACCGATCCTTTTTGTGGTCTCAACATGGGGCAAACCGCAGAAGTCTTGGCTAGGGAGTGGGGGATTTCTCGGGAAGAGCAAGATCAGTTTTCTCTTCAGAGTCATCAAAAAGTTTTAAAGGCACAAGATGAAGGGAAGTTTTTAGAAGAAATAACGTCTGTCTATATTCCTCCTAAATATTCTAAAGCGATTACAGAGGATAATGGCCCTCGCAGAAATCAAACAATGGGCCAGCTCATGAAACTAAAACCTTTTTTTGATCGCCGATATGGAACGGTGACGGCGGGAAATAGTTCTCAAATTACCGATGGTGCTGTGGCCGTCTTGGTGATGGATAAAGAAAAAGCCTATGCTTTGGGCTATACCCCTTTGGCCACGATTCGGTCCTATGGATTTTTTGGCATTGAACCTAAACGCATGGGGATTGGTCCGGTGGCAGCGGCCAAAGTAGCCTTAGAGCGAGCTCATCTTACCTTAAAAGACATTGGCCTTATTGAAATTAATGAAGCCTTTGCTGCACAGACGCTGGCTGTTCTTAAAGCCAGTGCGAGCAAAAAATTTTCCCAAGATTATTTAGGCCAATCTGAACCCTTAGGAGAAATGAATCCAGAAATTTTAAATGTGAATGGCGGGGCCATCGCGTTGGGACATCCCGTAGGCGCCAGTGGCGCTCGGATTGTTGTAACGTTGGCCAAGGAAATGAAGCGACGATCTGTCCGGTATGGCTTAGCACTTATTTGTATTGGAGGAGGACAGGGGGGAGCCATGGTGATTGAAAGAGAGATGTCATGACGTTTCACGTTGAAACTAAAAATAATATTGCCATTGTGAACTTTGATCTCGAGGGAGAGAAAATTAATAAAATTTCTACTCCTGTGGGTGAAGAATTAGAAAAAGTTGTTAAAGAGCTTTCCAAACAAACCCTATTAAAAGGCATGATCTTAATCAGTAGTAAACCTGATATTTTTATTGCGGGAGCGGATATTAATGAAATTTTGGCGATTCAAAATGTTGAAGAAGGAATTCAAAAATCTGCCCATGCTCAACGTTTACCAACTCTTATTGAGTCACTTCCTTTTCCAACGGTAGCGGCTATTGATGGAGCGTGCTTGGGGGGTGGGTTAGAATTAGTCTTGGGATTTACGTATCGTATTGCTACCAATAGCGACAAAACCAAGCTTGGGCTTCCAGAAGTTTCTTTGGGAATTTTACCGGGGATGGGGGGGTGTTGTCGTCTTCCAGAAGTGGTGGGACTTAGGCCCGCTTTAGATATGATTTTGGGAGCCAAAGTATGGCCTGCTATCAAGTGTTTAAAAACAGGGTTAGTCGATGAAATGGTTCCCAAAGAACTGCTTTTATCCAGAGCAATCGAAGTGATTGAAAAAGGGCTTTGGAAAAAACGAAAAAAATCTAAATTTTCTTTATTGAATCTTCTTTTAGAAAAAAATCGTTTAGGGCGAAGTTTTATTTATAAAAAAGCCAAAGAGTCGATTCTACAAAAAACCAGAGGGCACTATCCGGCTCCTCTAAAAGCGTTGGATGTTATTTATGAATGCCTTGATCGAGGGCTAACGGATGGTCTTAAAAAAGAATCTGAAGGATTTGGCTTATTGGTGGAAACCGAAACCTGTAAAAATTTAATTGGACTTTTTTTCCAAAGAGAAGCCACTAAAAAATTAACAGGATCTTCTAATACAAGTCTTAAACTTCAAAAAATAAAGCATTCCGCTGTGATCGGTGCGGGGGCCATGGGAGCCGGGATTGCCCAGCTTTTAAGTTTTAAAAATATTTCTGTAAGGCTTAAAGATGTGAATGAATTGGCTTTGGGAAAAGGATTAGCGGTTTGTCGAAAACTGTATCAAGAACTCGTGGACCGCAGGCATTTAACCAGCAGGGAATTAGATCAAAAAATGTTTCTTATTGGGCCAACAACAGAATTTCGAGGGTTTAAACGGGTGGACTTGGTTATTGAGGCCGTGGTGGAAGACTTAGCGGTAAAACAAAAATTATTTTCAGCTTTGGAATCATCTGTTTCTAAAGATGCTATTTTAGCTACTAATACCTCTTCTCTTTCTATTTCAGATATTGCAGCTCAGTGTCAGTATAAAGACCGAGTGGTGGGGATGCATTTTTTTAATCCGGTTCATAAAATGCCGTTGGTAGAAATTATTGTAGATCCGATAACCTCTGACCAGACGGTGGTAACCATTGTTGAACTTACAAAACAACTCGGAAAAGTTCCTGTTGTGGTGAAAAATAAACCTGGATTTTTGGTAAATCGAATTTTAATGCCCTATATGAATGAAGCCGCGTATCTTTTAGAAGAAGGGATTGCTCCTTCCATCATCGATGATGTGATGCTGGATTTTGGAATGCCCATGGGGCCCTTTACGCTGTTAGACTCCGTGGGGATTGATATTGCACAAAAAGCCGCGCATGTATTGCATCAGACTTTTGGGGATCGGATGAAAGTGCATCCCATTTTAGATCAGGTGATTCAGGCCGGTTACTATGGGAATAAAAATCAAAAAGGATTTTATAAAAGAGAAGGAAAGCGCAGAGTTGAAAATAAAGCGATTTATTCAGTGATTGGATTTAAACCCAAGGAACAAGAATATATTTCTGATGAGTGGGAAACTCGGATGGTATTTCAAATGATTAATGAAGCGGCCTTGTGTTTAGAAGAAAAAATTGTGGCAAGTCCTGGGGAACTGGATATGGCCATGATTTTTGGAATTGGGTTTCCTCCGTTTAGAGGAGGACTCATGCGATACGCCCATAAACTGGGCGTTGAAAAAGTGGTAAGCGAACTCGATATTTTACATCGTCGTTATGGAGAACGATTTAAGCCTGCTTCTTATTTTAAAAATTTAGCAGCCCAAGGAGGAAAAATTTATGCCGATAATTAAGACTGTGGGGGTGATTGGAGCAGGCATTATGGGAAATGGGATTGCTCAGGTGGCTGCGAGCTTTGGTTTTGATGTGTTGCTTTTAGATGTGGATCAAAAAAGATTAGAAAAAGGAATGCTGGCTATTACAGAAAGTTTACTTCGTTTTGTTCAAAAGGGGAAAATAACGGATGTCCAAAAATCAGATATCTTAAAAAAAATTAAATCCACAACCGAGATTTCTGATTTTAAAGTGTGTGATTTTGTCATTGAAGCAGCCAGTGAAAATGTAGAAATTAAGCTCGATCTTTTTAAAAAATTAGATGAAGTGTGTAAAAAAGAGGCCATTTTAGTTTCTAACACTTCTTCTATTTCTATTACGCGTGTGGGAGCAGCTACGAAACGTCCGGATAAAATAGCAGGAATGCATTTTATGAATCCTGTACCGCTCATGAAACTCGTAGAAGGGATTCGGGGTTTAAGGACTTCAGACGACACGTTTAAAACGGTTCGAGAAGTAGCTCAAAAAATGGGGAAAACATTTATCGAAGCCAAAGATGCGCCTGCCTTTGTTGTCAATCGTATTTTAGTTCCTATGCTTAATGAAGCTGTGTTTGCGCTTCAAGAGGGATTGGCCACAGTTGAAGATATTGATACGGCCATGAAATTGGGATGCAATTTTCCCATGGGGCCATTTGAGTTGTTAGATTATGTGGGGCTTGATACAGCACAGGCTATTATGGAAGTGATGTATCGTGATACAGGAGATTCTAAATACCGTCCCTGTCCACTTCTTAAAAAATATGTAGAAGCTGGATTTTATGGACGAAAATCAGGGAGGGGATTCTATGAGTATAAATCAGACAAGCAGTTATCGTAATATAACCTTTGAAGAAAAAGACGGCATTGGCATTCTAACGTTGAATCGACCCAAAGTATTAAATGCCATTAATCAAGATTTAATGCAGGAACTTTCTTCTGTATTAGATGTGATTACTAAAAGTACAACGATTCGGGTGGTGGTATTAACCGGAGGAGGGGATAAAGCTTTTGTGGCCGGAGCTGATATTTCTCAATTTGAAACCATGACGGTCAATGATGCCATTCAATTTGCTACTTTTGGACAAAGTGTTTTTAATAAACTTGAAAGTTTAAATCAGCCAACGATTGCAGTGGTCAATGGATTTGCTTTGGGGGGAGGGTGTGAATTAGCCTGTGCATGCGATTTTATCTATGCATCTGATACGGCACGATTTGGCCAACCCGAAGTAAATTTAGGAATTATTCCTGGTTTTGGTGGCACTCAGCGATTTACCCGTCTTATTGGAAAAGCCATGGCCAAAGAACTTATTTTTACAGGAAGAATGATTGATGCCCAAGAAGCGCTTCGGATTGGTCTTGCAAATAAAGTTTTCCCTGCATCAGAACTCATGAATGAAGCCATGAAAACAGCAAAGCTTATGTTAACAAAAGGACCCGTTGCTTTGGCTCAAGCCAAAAAAGCCATTGATGAGGGATATAATAAGGAAATGGCTGATGCGCTTGAAATTGAGTGCGAGGCGTTCGCTAAAACCTTTGAAACCCAAGATCAAAAAGAAGGCGTTAAAGCCTTCCTCCAAAAACGCCCCCCTAAGTTTTTAGGGAAATGACATAAATTGTCACCGTGATTAAAAGATAGATATCCTTTGTATTATCTTTAAGCTTAAATAAAGACGGCACTATTTTTGCACAAGAGTAAACCTGTTTGTCAAAATATATAAATAAAACTCTTTAAAGGAGGATGTATGAAAAATTATAAAATATTTTTGTTTGTATTGATGACGTCTTTTCTACTGGTTAACTGTGGTGGAAGTAATTCTTCAGAAAATCAAAGCCCCGCTATTGAAAAGCATTTAGAAAAAAATTTCATTGAATCTGAAAAAGAAACGGCAAAGGAAAATCCGCTTTTAGTGGAAAAACTTCACAGCATGATGGGGAAATATACGATTGTATTTGATGCCGATGCTATTGACCTAAAAATAGATACCGAGGGCATGTCGCTTTCTGATTCAGAGATGCACAATGTTGAAGACACATTGAAAAAGGCTTATAAAAAAGCATTTAAGGTTTCAAAAGATAAAATTAAAGAGCAAGTGTTGTATGAAATTGCCTTAAATGATGAAGAGATTGTTTTAAATATTATCACTAAAAAAGAATCAAAAGAAGAAGGGGAAGAGCCAGAAATAGATATTCAAACGGATGTCTTGAGTGGTTTTAAAGAAGGGTATGCTATTTTTGATGCAAATCCTCTTGCTATTAAAAAGATGACAGAATTGATGTTTTCAAGAAATCCAGATGCAATTTTGGAAAAAATATCTGCTCAGCTTAGATTAGATCTTGAGGATAAAGGTGAGAAGATCCCAACATATGATGTAAAAATAGATTCAAAAGTATTGGCAAGGAGCAAGAAAAATTCCGCAGAAAAAGTATATGTTCAAATCATAATTCCTGCACAGCTGACGGCTATTGTAGAATAAGTTTTGAAAGGCCTATTATTACTGATTCTCTGTGGGGGATTCTTCGAGAATGGGGGGAAGCTGGATGTTTGCATTTAAGAATTCTTGAAGATCAAATTGATCCATTTCAATTCCAGGATCTCCCAACGTGTGAAGATGTTCTTTTCCCCATTCGACAGACCACGCATAGCCGCCATTTCCCAAAAATTCACTGGTGGTATTCATGCCAATAGGGACCACCCATTCATGGACCCATGCTGGGGCACCATGATTTTTAAGTGCATTAACGGCTTTAGGTTGAAAGTAGTAGTTCAATTGGCTTTTGGGAAGCGCAAAAAAAGCTAGATACATTTTATCAAACGTCGGTTGCATGGGATCGTAGGCTCTCGTGGGATCATGATGAATGGCTCGATTTTCAATTTTTTGAGCGATGGGAGAGATTACATCAATGGTTCCAATGATGGCCACGGTTTTCCAAACTTGATTCATCTTATAGGCAGAAATGATCATAATGGCGCCTGTCAAGGTATTAATAAAAACGCCATTATACGTCATTTGTCCCAAATTCCATTGAGTGGCTTCCCAGCCATGTTTTTTAACTTGGTTGGCTACTTCACTAAATCCCCATGTGGCGTTTGTCACCAAAAGAACTTTTGGAAACATTTTAACGGTTTCTAGATTAAAGGCTTGTTTTACGAGAGCCAGTGTTTTAGTGCCGACCTTTACATAAAAAGGGCGAGTCCAGAGAGCTTCAGCCTGAGAGAGGCGTTCCAATGCCTTTCCAGCTCCTGCCGCTACTTCTGGAATAGCACTTCTGGCTGCCTGAGGAAGAAGATTTCTAGTATATTCTCCAATGGTGCCTAATTGTCGTGCTTTAGCGGCTTGATATCCTCGATACCACTGCCGTCCTTTGATCAAAACAGGAGCAGCAATAATAGTAGCCGTAGATAAGAACTCGGCCGCATGATGGGGACGATTTAATGCGGTACTAAATCGTTGATAGTCTTCTTGAGTAAAGTTTTCAAGAAGCCCTCTATTTTTTAAATCGTCTTTAAGCATCAGCCTGGGAGTGGTGCCAATGAGTTTTGAATTAATGAGTGTGGGAATCATGTCATCGTCGAGGGGAATGCCTTGAAGAATTCCATCGACAATATTAAACATCTTTACCCACAGGTACTGTGAACTTTGTTCGTATTCTTTAATCCCTTGCTCATGTTTTTCTTTGGTTTCAGCAATGAGCTGATCTCGGTTTGAAAAAGCCTGGGACAAGACTTCTCGAAGGGGAATTTTTTTGGCTTCTCCGAGGATTGAGACAAGAGAGAGGTGATCAGTGTCGCTTATGTGATCTTGGGTACCAGAAGAGGTATGTAAGTCCAGGTGGTTAGTATTTTGGTAATTGAATATGTGGGAAATAAAATTGAAGGGTCTTGATGAAAAAATATCATCCGTAGACCACACGGATAGAGGACTTCCCAAAGCCACAAGAATAATATACTGCCGATGATCTCCACAGTGTAGGGTATAGGGTTGGGTGATGGCGAGAGCCATGACGTCATCATAAGGGAGCTCACGTGAGTAGAGAAGGAGAGATCCTTCGCTTTGCTCAGGATGACTGATGTCTGGCTCAGGATGACTACTGAAAATATAAAGGGTGCTTTTCTCTCTCCCCGATTCAAGCGCTGCTACATAAGTTTTATTGTTATACGGTAAAAGGGAGAGTGCACTTAAATTGGGATGTTCTATGTGGCTTACAATTGAAAGATCGCTCATATTAACAAAATCAATCCCACTTTGAGGGGTGGCAATAATTAACGTATTTTCATGGAGCAGTGCTGCTGTATAAGAAAACACAGGGTGATCATTATATTCAAATCCTTGGGTGTAGTGCGTGGCGTCTTTATCTTTTTTATGAAGAATTATATAGTCTTCACTTCCTTTGTTTTTTATTCGAACGCCGTTGGATCCTAACGCTGAAATAATTTGAGTATCGGTTTCTTGATAACTGGAAAGCATAAAATCTTGTTCTGCCCAGACGAATGCAGGGAATAAGCAGAGAAGGAATGTCATTCTGAACGTAGTGAAGAATCTCTTCATTTTTGTGACTCCTCAAGAAGGAGGGTATTAAGCTGGGTAAAATTTTGTGCAAATCGAACTAAATAATGATCAGACCAGTAAAGACTACTACTCCAGGATTCCGTAAGCTCCTGCCCAAAATCTCGCATTTCGTCTAAGAGGTTAAAAAAGTGAGAAGGCATTTTGTTATTAAAGTGAAACCCATACCACCGATAGAGTTTTGAAAGACCAAAAGTATAACCCTTATAAAGTTGCAGTGTAGACCAATCATTTTTAGATCCTTCATCTAAAATGAGCCAAGAAGATTTTGTTTCTTTTAAAATATCATCTGAAATCAACGACAGAATTTTTGTCGTATTTTGATTGAGCCACTGCCTCTCTTGAGTGTGACTAAGGGTACTATGAATAGACAAGGTGTTATTGGGGATAGCTTCATAGGCAAGCCTTTCTAAATACATGCTCAGATGATCGATAAATTCCTTTGTGATAGGGATATCTGAAAAATTAACCGAATGGGTAATTTTAATAGCTTCTTTAAAGGCATCAATATCTAAGCTGTGAGATTCTTGGGGAGAAACAAAATCTGTGTAGAGGGGTTCTAGATACTGTCCAATCATATACACAATCCCCGCAGCAAAATGACGTTTCCCTTGATGAAACTGGGTTCCTGCTTCTTGAGATAAAAAGAGAAGTGCTTTTAAAACTCCCTGGAAAAAAGGATCTTCTTCTTGTACTAAGGCTGTGAGTTCATCTTCCAATAAAAGGGTTTTTCCATGTTCTAGAGATTTTTCTGAAAAAGGATTTAAACTGCTTCCCACGGTGCGATCACTATTAGAAATCTCAAGATGAGAGATACGATACATCTCGGGAGTTCCTTCATACGTTATTTCTTGTTCCCAACTTAAATCATAATATTGTTCATAGATTTCTTTCCATAAAGATGCAGGCAGCTCTATGAATGATTCTTTTTTTCCATCTGAAAAATAAAAATGAACGTCTTTCGGAGCAGTAGAAGAGTGGATGGCCAGTGAAAGTTTTAATTTTGGTTTTTGATCCCAGGAATTCGATTGCCAAGAATCTACGGTTTCTAATTTGGCATCCAGAATGGAAAGTTCTAAACTTCGATCCTCAAAAAATTGAGAATAAATCGGAGGGTAGGTGACAGCTCCCAAAGTTTCATTGGCAAAAACAGGTGCCATGCGAACACTTTGTCTTAAGCCTTCAAAGGCATCGACTCCCAACACCATGACTTCTCGATCTAGAGCCGGGCGGCTCGTAAGATATTGAGAAAGCATGCCTACACCAATGCCGCGTGGGGTAGATAAAAACATACACCATGAGGTATCAAAAAGGGCCCATCCGGCATTATAGGTTGGATCGGGAGAAAAAATATCTCGGGTTAAATATCCCGGGATTTCACTCAGGGGCATCGTAGGGGCAGGAATAAAATCGTTCATGGTAAGCCTTCCATTATGCCACTCGCTCATCAAGGATTGGGTGTTCATGGTCTCAGCTCCCCATTTTGAAAGTTTTTGAGCCATGTAGGCAGAACTTCCTGCATTTAAAACCAACACAAAAATTTTCCCATTGCGAGAAAGCCTAAATCCAGAGATTCCAAAAATGGGAAACATAATGTAGGTATTCCAAATAATATTGTGAGCTAATCCGGTAGATAAAAAAGGTCTTCCTTCTCGTTCCCGAGACCAGGCTTCCGTTGCGAGATTGGCAATATCGCTATAGGCGGTAAAGAGCAGCGTTTCTTTGAGCTTTCCATTTTGGAAGAGTCGGTTCATATAGGTTGAACGTTGCATGTGTTCAAAATCATAAATTCCATCAATGGCATTTAAGAGCTGGGGTTTTTCCCACAAAAGATGGGCTTCTTGATTTCCCTGCCAGCCAGATTTAACAAGAAGTTTTAATTTTTCTAATTTTTCAAGGTCTGTCAGTTGCCGGCCTGCTTGATTGAGTTCTAAAATGCGTTCAAGTCGGTACACCTCTTCAGAGTTTCCTAAAATTTGAGAAAGACGCGAAGATTCTAAAGACAAAGCTTCTAATTCTTCACGAGATACAATGCCTCCTTTAGAGGAGAGCCAAGTGAGCGCTTCTTTGGTTTTGGTAGAAAGTCCCAGTTGATTTACGTCTATAGATTGAGATCGTGCAATTCCTTTTAAAAGTCCCGCCTTAATATCCATGGTTAAATACTGAAGTTCTGTTTTTTGAAAAAGGCTGAGTTGTTCCATGCTTTGCAGGCGCTGTAAGCGACTCCATTTGGTCATGATTTCTGGATCAACGAGTTTTGAAAGATCCCCGGTTTCTCCCATTATTTTAAAAAATTTGGAAAGTTTTCCAAAAGACCAGGCTTCTAATTTTTGAAGACGAGTATCAGCTAATTTCAAAGACACCAAAACGCGTTCAAGCGGTCTTACAAAGGTGCCTCTTTTTTCTGTGGCTGCAATGAGTCCGATGAGTTCTTGAGGAAGAAGCACTTGGCCTGATGCTTTCAATGCTTTTAATTCTAAAAGACGCTGTGAAAAAGAAGCCGTGTTTTCAATAAGCAATTCTTTTTCATTCCACTGTCTTAGCCAGGTGGCTCCTTCAGCCAGAGGGAAAGCAGTACTGGCTGTTCCTCCTGCCAGTTTAAAATTATACCGAATGGCATTCATTTCTCGAACGTTTTGGGTAATACGTGCTTTTTTTGCATAGCGAATTTGAGCCATTTTCCCGGCAAAAAGTCCAAGCTGGGTAGCAAAACCAGCAATTTCTCCGGTGACTTTCCACGTCGAAAAAGAATGTTTAAGCTCTGCTTTTTCTTCTTCTGTTAACGTATCTTTAACGTTATATAATTCAAGCTGTTCATCTAAATCTTGATCTAGATCAAATCCAAACGCATCGACCAACTTATCAGCATCAAACGGAATAGAGGCCAAGAGTCCATTGGCAAATGCCTTGGCGTTGTGCTTCATTTGAAAGCTGGTACTCATGACATCATTCATTTTTTCCTGATGAAGTGTGTGCGCAGTTTGAATCATGAGATTTAGATTTATTTCATGAAGGGTAGAGGAAAAATTGTTATGGGTTGCAGAAAAATGAATAGAATTTTTGTGGACCCAAATGCCAGTCAGAGTTGAAGCTTCTACGGTTTCAGGAGCTACCGTTTCGGTACGTTTTATGAAATCGGGATGAATGGAAGATTCTAAAGGATCAATATTAAAAATATGAAGGCCTTCTTTTCCTCCGGCTGCAAACAGAGTGAGAGCTTCTAAGGAAAGATTTAAGAGAGGAAAATTAAGTTGCCATTCATTGATTTTGGTATCGTCATCTAAAAAAATAGAAAGAGTGGAGGAATCTTGAGATGGATCCCATTGAGAGGTGATCATGAGGTCATTTTTAAAAACAGATTTTAAAAAGACAATACCTGTTGCAAAGGGCAGGGGTTTAAAACTTTTAATATCGATTACCTTGCTTTCATCTGCCTCTAGGAGTGAAGAAAGATCTATTTCGTCGATCCCTTCACGATGAGCAATAAATAAAGATCCATTATATTCTGTAAAACCAAAAGTAGGAGAAAGGGTGTCCGGTGTTTTAGAGTGTGAATCTAATTCATAAAAGCCATTGGTATTTCGAGTAAGAAAAAAACGTTGTGGATTAGACAATCTACCTTGTCGGACATCTTTTAAGAGAGATTCAAGTGTGGAAGTAGGAGCTGTTCCCCAACGATCAATGGTAATTTTGTGAGAGCCATGTGTTTCAATGAGATAAAAATAATGGCCTTTAACAATGGGCAAAAAAGAGTGGATCAGGTCTTGAGAACACACAACCATAGGGAAGAAAAAGAGTAGAAGGCCAATTCCAAAATTTCGTCCCCTCATGAGGGACATGCCTAGTGCAAGACAAAGGCCAAGTCATAAGCTCATGTTATTTCTCAAAATATTCTTTAAGTTGTTGTAATTACAGGTGAAATTATTTGCACAATAAATGTGCAATCGTGCCACCTGTGCATCTCTTAGACGTTGTCAAGAACCTAGGCATAATTTAAATCATCATGTGCGGAGAATAGTCTACTTAATCTCCGCATTATGTGCGTATAATAATCCTTGTATTTGCGGAGAATAGCTGTCATAATCTCCTTATATATAGCGGAGATTAAACCTGTGAAATATATCTATGAGCATAAAAAATGGCCTGAGTTGTATTGGGATCAAGAACGCCTGACTGGTCCACTGGCCAATATTCGTCATCGCCAAGGACGGCTGATTGGGCGGATGGAAGGACTTGGATTTAAACTTTGTACTGAGGCCGTGCTTAAAACATTGTCCGAAGAGGTGATTAAATCGAGCGAACTCGAGGGAGAGCGGCTTGATCCAAAACAGGTGCGCTCATCTCTAGCGCGACGTCTTGGCATGGATATAGGGGGATTGACGACTGCTGATCGCAATGTTGAAGGAGTCGTCCAGATGATGTTGGATGCTACGCAAAATTTCAGTCTTCCTCTTACAAATGAGCGATTGTTTGGTTGGCATAGTGCTTTGTTTCCAACGGGTCGTAGTGGTATGAGTAAAATTCGTGTAGGAAACTGGCGCAGCGATACCCAAGGACCTATGCAAGTGGTATCTGGTCCCATCGGAAGGCAACGTGTTCACTTTGAGGCACCACAGGTAAGTCGATTGAATGGGGAAATGCGACTATTTCTTGCGTGGTTTAACGGTAAAAAGCCAATTGATCCGGTTTTAAAAGCGGGTCTGGCTCACTTATGGTTTGTCACTATTCATCCGTTTGACGATGGCAATGGTCGAATTGCTCGTGCGATTGCAGACATGGCTTTGGCCAGATCAGAAAATAGTTCACAACGTTTCTATAGTATGTCGGCTCAGATTTGTTTGGAGCGGAAAGCCTATTACACTATTTTAGAGTTCACCCAGAAGGGGGGGTTGGATGTTACACCCTGGCTTGAATGGTTTCTAGAATGCCTTGGCCGAGCATTTCAAGGGGCAGAGATAACTCTAGCATCCGTACTCAAAAAGGCTCGATTCTGGGAAATTTATTCTGGAAAAAAATTTAATGATCGACAACGAAAAATCATTAATCTCATCTTTGATGGTTTCGAAGGTAAGCTTACTTCATCAAAATGGGCTGTTCTGACAAAATGTTCGCAGGATACAGCGTCTCGTGACATTGACGATCTTGTAAAGAGTGGGATATTGACCAAAAATATCGGTGGGGGACGTAGCACGAGTTATTCGTTGGTAGAGGATTTTTATGAGAGGTAATTTATTTTGACAGAGGGTGGGGGATTGGCTAAGGTCAAATTGAATGAGTGACGTTTTATTAAAAGACGAACATAAAATGATTCAGCAAACGGCTAGAGAGTTTGCTCAAAAAGAAGTGGCTCTTTATGCGGCCGAATGTGACAGAGAAGCCAAATTTCCAAAATCGGGCATTCAAAAATGTGCAGAGCTTGGATTTATGGGCATTGCCGTCCCAGAACAATATGGGGGGAGTGGGCTAGACTATTTTTCTTATGTGCTTGTGTTAGAAGAAATTGCCGCTGTTTGTGCCTCTACGGCTGTTATTGTATCGGTAAATAATTCGTTGGTCTGTACGCCTCTTAAAACCTTTGGCAATGAATGGCAAAAGAAAACATTTTTAACGCCTCTTGCGCGGGGAGAAAAGCTGGGGTGTTTTTGTTTATCTGAGCCCAATGCGGGGTCTGATGCAGGCAATCAACAAACCATCGCTCTTAAAAAAGGGGATGAATACATTTTATCGGGTACCAAAAATTTTATTACCAATGGCCCCCAGGCCGATACGGCCATTGTTTTTGCGGTGACAGATAAATCGAATCCTAAAAAAAGAATTTCTGCTTTTATTGTGGATATGCATTCCCAGGGTGTGGAGGTGGGAAAAGTAGAAAAGAAAATGGGAATTAAAGGATCAGGCTGTTCTCAAATTATTTTTAATGATGTCAAAGTTTCTAAAGAAAATTTGTTGGGAGAAGAAGGGGAAGGGTTTAAAGTAGCCCTTCATACGTTAGATGGCGGGCGTATTGGGATTGGAACGCAAGCCGTGGGAATTGCCAGAGGCGCTTTTGAAGCAGCTAGAAATTACGCTAAAGAACGGATTCAATTTGGAAAGCCGATTTCAGAATTCCAAGCGATCCAGTGGATATTGGCTGATATGGCTACAACTATTGATGCGGCGAGGCTTTTAGTTTATCGGGCTACTGAGCTCGAAGATCGGGGGCTTCGATATACCAAAGAAGCTGCTATGGCTAAGCTTTTTGCTTCTGAAACAGCCATGAAAGTAACGACCAATGCCATCCAAGTCTATGGAGGGTATGGGTATTCTAAGGAATATCCCGTGGAGCGGTTCTTCCGAGATGCCAAAATTACTGAAATTTATGAAGGAACCTCAGAAGTTCAGCGCATGGTGATTGCAGGACAGATTCTTCGCTGACGCTCAGAATGACAGAGTGACGTTTTTCGTCGTTTTCTCATCTAAAAATAATCTTTTTTTTGAAAAAAAAAGTAGAATCTTCTCTTGCTTTGGGTACAATAAAATTAGGGGCTAAAAGCAGTACGTTGGTGGTAAATTAACGTCCCTAAACGAGAAGTACTCTATATGATGTGTCCTTACAAAAAATTATTTTTTGCAAGTATTGTCAGTATGGGTATTTTGAGTTTGAGCATGATGCACAGTGCTTTATCCAATGATGAGTTTCGGCTCTTGTCGGATAAGCAAAACGGAATCGTCTTTATGAAGGATCCGTGTGCAAAAAATGCTTTTAGCCTCATTTTTTCTTTTTCTCAGGATATCGAAGAGTTTCCGTCTTCAGAAATGGCCATGGTGAGTTTTACAAAAAGCTACCAGGATGTATTGGCAACTTATAATGAAGGATTAAGATACTGTTACTTAGAAGCGGCAAAGGCAGAAAAAATTGGAAATCGCCAGGTCAAAATTACCTATCTTGCTAAAAAAGTTTCTGAAGATGGCGAAGATCCCAGCCTTACGATCCCAGATCAAATGGAGGTTGTGGTCGTAGCCGAAGATCTTGCCAAAATTAAAGATTTAGAAGGGCGTTCAGCAGAACCTTTAAATGGTGCAGAATCCATTCGAACCCTCATTAATGTTAATACAGAATCTACTTGCTCAAAATAAAATCTTCAGCATAATAAGTTCCATGCGACGATTTTCAACTATTTCAGATGTTGAAATTAAAGAACTTTATACTGAAAAAGATCTCAAAAATTTTAATATCGAAAAAGATTTAGGGAGTCCTGGAGAATATCCTTTTACGCGAGGAATTCATAAGGATATGTATCGAGGTAAGCCTTGGACGATGCGTCTTTTTTCTGGATTTGGAACGGCCACCGATACCAATAAAAGATATCACATCTTATTAGAACGCGGCCAACATGGCTTAAGTGTTGCATTTGATATGCCTACTCTTATGGGCATTGATTCCGATGATCCCAGAGCTTTGGGAGAAGTGGGCAAGTGCGGCGTGGCCATTGATACCGTACGTGACATGGAAGTGTTGTTTCGAGGGATTCCCTTAGATCAAGTAACCACGTCGATGACAATTAATTCCCCAGCCATTGTGCTTTTAGCCATGTATTTGGTGGTGGCTGAGAAACAAGGTGTGTCATTTGAAAAGGTAGGGGGGACGATTCAAAATGATATTTTAAAAGAATATATTGCTCAAAAAGAGTGGATTTATCCACCACGCCCTTCGATGCGAATTATTCAAGACATGATGGTCTATTGTACCCAGCATGTCCCTCGGTGGAATACGATCTCGATTTCAGGCTATCATATTCGAGAAGCCGGATCGACGGCAGCACAAGAACTGGCCTTTACTTTGGCCGATGGGATTGGGTATGTCCAAGCAGGGATTGAAGCAGGGCTTGATGTAGATCAATTTGCACCGCGTCTTTCTTTTTTCTTTAACGCACACAGTGATTTTTTTGAAGAAATTGCAAAGTACCGAGCGGCTCGTCGGATGTGGGCAAGAATCATGCGGGAGCGATTTAAAGCCAAAAATCCAAGATCTTGGATTTTAAGATTTCACACACAAACAGCAGGGTGCAGCTTAACTGCCCAACAACCCTATAACAATATTGTGCGAACGGCTCTTCAAGCGTTGTCGGGAGTGTTGGGAGGAACCCAATCGCTTCATACCAATTCTATGGATGAAACGTTGGCTCTTCCCACAGAGCTTGCGGCTACGATTGCACTTCGCACGCAACAAATTATTGCTGAAGAAACTGGCGTAATTAATAGTATGGATCCTTTGGGAGGTTCTTATTTTGTGGAAAGCTTGACGAATGAAATTGAAAAAGAAGCGTTGGATCTGATTCAAAAGATAGATGACATGGGGGGGATTATTCCCGCTATTGAAAAAGGATTTCCTCAAAAAGAAATTGCTCGTGCATCCTATCATTATCAGCAGCAGCTCGAACGGCAGGAAAAAATTGTTGTTGGAGTCAATAAATATGTTCAGCAAGATGAAGAACCCATTGAAACCCTCTACATTGATGAAAAAACCGAAAAAAAACAAATTACAGAACTTAAGAAAATTAAAAAAGAACGAAATGAACAAAATGTTGTAAAAGCCCTTCAGCGCTTAAAAAAAGGGTGCCAAGGAAAAGAAAATCTAATGCCGCTTGTCATGGATGCCGTAAGAGAATATGCGACCGTTGGAGAAATTTGCTTGAGCATGAAAGAAGTGTTTGGTAGCTATACAGAGCAATCGGAGTTTTAAATGAAAAAAACTGAAATAAAAAGACCCTTAAGACTATTGGTTTCTAAAGCAGGCTTGGATGGTCATGATCGTGGAATTAAAATTGTGGCCAGAGCCTTAAGAGATGCTGGGATGGAAGTGATTTATACAGGACTTCATCAAACTCCACAAATGATTGTCTCGGCTGCCCTTCAAGAAGATGTGGATGCGATTTGTGTCTCTATTTTATCGGGCGCCCACTTTGCCTTGATTAAAGAAATTTATGGACTTCTTAAAAAAAATAAACTTTCCAATATTCCCATCATCTTAGGGGGAATTGTCCCAGAAGACGATTTTTCAAAACTTAAAAAACTGGGAGTTAAAAAAATATTTACTCCCGGAGCTTCCCTTCAAGATATTATTTCTTTTGTGCAGACCAATATTAAGGCTCAGTTTTAGTCTAGGGATGAATATATCGGCTGCACGCTTCTAGTGTTAAAAATCGTTCTGCAATAACGGCATTGGTATAGGTATCGTAAGCGGTATAGCTTGCTCCTGCCCAATTACAGGCCAAATCAAAACGAGAATATTGCACAGATTGTACGCAGCGGTCTAAGGCAATAAATCCATAGCCCTCTTTTCCAACGGGACGATTTTGGGGTGTAAAATAAGGCTGATAATTACTCCCATTCCATTGGCACAAAAGCCCATTGTGAGAATAGTGGACGGTTTTATTGCAATTTTCGAGAGCTGAAAAACCATATCCCTCTTTACCCATGGCCAGATTTCTCCAGACTTCATAGGGTTGGTAATTATTGCCATTCCAGTTACACACGAAGCCTTCGTAGGAAGCAAAGATGGCCTCATTGCATTTTCCGAGTTGAGAAAATCCATATCCCAATTTTCCGACAAAGTGCCTTTGAACAGTGTCATAGGGCTGGTAATTATTTCCATTCCACTGGCAAGATAAAGACGTCCAATGATCGGCCAGCGCAGGAAAAGACATGCACACCAAAAACAAAATACCTACAAACATTTTTTGTTTCACTTGCGATACCCCCTTATGATTTTTTATCCTTATTATTTTTTACAACACCTAAAATAGTTGTAAGTGAAATAAAGAACCCGGGCAAGAAAAATGTAGTGGATGTATAGGATAAGGACTTATGGAGTTGATAACATGCTGGTATCGACACCGTGTCATTGCGATTTTTTCTTTGTCATCCCGGGCTTGACCCGGGCAATCTAGGATTAAACACGGCTCTTTCCCCTTTAAACACTAAATGTCACTCCCCAACAGCTTTTTTCTTAGAAGAAATAACTAATTCCCCACCTTCTCCTGAAAACTTACGAAGGGTTAGATTTATCAATGTTTGATAGGGGATGCCTTCTTTTTTTGCCAGTTCTTGATAAAAATCAAGAATGTCGCTATCAATCCTTAAAGTTTTTTGAACTTTCTTGGATCGATAGAATTTCCCTCGAACGGCACTTTTAAAATCATATTCCTTCTTCATATTGTTTTGTCTCCTTTTTTGTAGCCTCACGAGCAGAAATAATACGAATTACTTCATGCTCTACGGTTTCTTTATACGTATGTATAATCACTAATAGTTTTCCTGTTGCCGACTGTCCCAAAGTAATCCACCTCTCTTCAGTATGTCTTTTTTCATCTAGAACCGAAAGATGGAGGGGATCATCAAAAATACTTGCTGCTAACTCGAATGAGATATGGTGTTTCTTAACGTTTGAAACATTCTTCTTGTGATTCCATTCAAACAACATTGTAACTACATTGTAGTTTATTTTAAAGAAAAGTCAAGTGTTCAGTAAAGTGCGATAACGGCTCTTTACGGTGTCACTACCAGCATGAACTCTGAGATTCTTCAGCCCTTTGGACTTTGAGCTAAAATAAACATTGCTTAAGTAAACAATATAAATTATTAAATTTTTTCAAAGGGACTAAGTCCCACCAAAAAAGGAGAAGTAATATGAATATTAAAAAAAGTGTCCTCTTATCACTCGTTATGAGTCTTTTATTTTTCGGAGCAAATGCGTATAGCGCAGAAAAACCCATCTCTCTTTCTGTTGATTGTCAACCCTTAAGTCAGCGACCTGGCGCACCCGCAGTTGCCATCAGCGGTCTTGTAAAACTTAAAAAACAGCCCAATGGCGCTTTTATGGGAGCAGGGAAACTGTCTATAAGAATTTCAACCACCCGAGGAGAAACAATATTGGAACAAGAAAAAGTAGCCGTAAATGCCTACTTTGATGATATTTTAGTACCCACACTTCAAGCCGTTCCCAAAGATGAAGAATCTGTCATTGCCAATCTTGCCCTTTTTCAAAAAAAGGATGACACCGAAGAAGAAGATCAGTCTCTTTTAAGTACTGTAGAATTAAAAGATGGGACAACGTATTACACACAGTGTAATCTGACTAAATAGATACCCTTTTTTATCTACTGTTCAAGATGATGAAACTAAATGTCAAAGCCTTTGCCTTAACCTGCGGAATATTTTGGGGAGCGTCTCTTTTTCTAATGACCGTATGGGTAGTGTGGAGAGGGGAAGTCTCGAACGGTCTTTTAGAAAGTTTTAAGCCTTTCTATGCCGGATATGCTTTAACTTATGTAGGATCTGCGATTGGACTTGTTTGGGGTTTTTTGGATGGACTTTTTTGCGGTGCTGTTTTTGGGTGGCTTTATAATTGGCTTTCAAAGTGAGTGATATCCAAAATGGAGCCTTTTCGTTTTTGAGGAGCTTCAAACACCGCTTTTACTTTTACGCCTACTTTTAACTTCTTTTCATCTTTTGAAAAAATTCTGTGAATAAGGCCGCCTTCAAAACCTTTAAAGGTAACAAAACCAATGAGCTCTGGTTTTTCTAAAGATTTTCCATCTAAGTCTATATAAACCTTTGTAAAACTTTTTAAGGTTCCCTCTTGAGGAGCTGCTTTGGTTTGGGTCAAGCGACTTAAACATCGCTCGCAAAAAAGACGAGCCGGTAGAAATGTTTTTTTACAGGTTTCGCAATGACTTCCTACGATTTCTCCCTTGTCTTTTAAGGCTCTTAAAAAGAATTCTCCTCCGATGCCAGCGGTGTAGAGATTGGTAACCAGCATGCTACCAGCAACAGATTTAATTTTTTGATTTTCTAAATTTCGTTCTAAGATTGACATCCTTTTCTCCTAATTTGTCATTCTGAACAAAGTGAAGAATCTCTAGATCCTTCGCTTTGCTCAGGATGACGGGTAACTAGTAGGGTTTAAAATACTGTATATCTAAAATTGAACCTGTTCTCTCCTCAGGTCGCTTCCACACGGCTTTTACTTTCATTCCCACATGAATTTCTTTTGGGTTTACTTCATCTAACACGTGTAAAATCCCGCAGCCTTTCGAAGCGCCATCAATTTCAATCACCGCTGGAAGATGTGGGGTTTCTACCCGAGAGGCATCCCAGTTCACATAGCAAATGGAAAAGGTGTTAATAATGCCTGTGTCTTTTAACTGTTTCCACTCGATTACGGGAGAAAAACACAGTTCACAAAAAACGCGCGGAGGAACCACTGTTCTGTTACATTTTTTACAATAGGTTCCCCAAATTTTTCCTTCTCTTAAACCCTCTAAATAGCGGCCAATACCAATGCCGGTGTCCCACGTGTAATGGGCATTGGGATCGCCTTTCGTGAAAAGAACTTTTCCGCTTTCGATATCTTGTTTTGAAATGGTTGTTCCTTTAACTTCCATCGTTATACTCCCCTATATGCCAACGACACAGACCGTGCCCACCTGCATCAGATCTCCCCAGGCTTGTGCAAGGCCCGTTTTGGGTTTCCCCGGAACTTGTCTTGGGCCAGCTTCTCCTCTTAATTGCCAAAAGAGTTCACAAATTTTCATAAGCCCTGCTGCCGCAATGGGATTTCCTACCCCTAAAAGTCCCCCTGAGGGACATACCGGCATATTTCCGGTTCTTAAGGAAATTCCATCGATCGCCAGTTGTGGGGCTTTGCCACGGTCAGCCAATAAAAGTCCTTCTAAGTGATGCAGTTCTTTATACGCAAATGGATCGTAGGGTTCTACAATATTAATTTCTTTTCTGGGTTCTTTAATACCGGCCATTTTGTAGGCCATACGTGCCGCATTTTCAACGTATTGTGGATAGGCCAAATCTCGATTGGTCCAATAAGAGGAATCTAAATTCCAACCCACGCCTTTGATCCACACGGGTTTATTTGTAATTTTTTTGGCTCTTTTTTCGGTAGCTAAAATAACAGCACAGGCTCCGTCACTGGTAGGAGAAACCATCTCTCGGTGAACAGGCCAGGCCAAAACTTCTGAATTTAATACTTCATCTAGCGTGATTTCTTTTCCCAATTGTGCGGCTGGGTGAAGTAGGGCATTATTTTTATTTTTTACCGATACATGGGCAATGTCTTTAACCGAAATTCCATAGGTTTGCATGTAGCGGTTCATTTCAAGTGCAAAAATCCAAAGCAAATTGGGTTTCAACGGGCGTTCCGTTAAATTATCAAAAATGGTTAGAAAGGCACCTTGAGGATGGGGCATGCAAGAAGACATTTTTTCTTCGCAAACCACCAAGGCGGTTTCAAAAAGACCAGAGGATAATTGATACCATCCTTGAATGGGCGCAAACACTCCTGTGCCGCCTCCTACATAGCCCCTCATGTAAGGTTTTTTCCAACCGCCACTGCCATCGAGCAAATACTCACCTTTCATGTGAAGACCATCAAAAGCATCTGGAGCAGTGCCGTGAATGACACAATCAATATCATCTAGAGTCATTCCGGCAGAATCTAAAGCCGCTCGGGCTGCTTCAAAGGCCAATTCTTTTGGAGTTTCTTGCGCGCGACGAACAAATTTTGTAAGTCCCGCTCCGACGATTGCAACTTTTCCTTTTACTCCCATAAATTATCTTCCTATTTCGTGGCCAAAATAACACAGGCACCCGAGGCCGTGGGAATTCCACGCCACGCCAGTGCTAAAGCTGTTTTATTTTTCTTAAGCTGTCTTACGCCTGCTTCTCCTCGAAGTTGTTTTATGATTTCTAAAATTCTAAATCCTCCAGAGGCTTCCAGAAGTGATCCTATTCCTAAACTTCCTCCAGAAACATTGACCGGAGTTTTTCCAGTGGGATTTAAATCTCCTTTAAGACATGCTTCTCCTGCCGTGCCTTTTTTATAAACGCCAATGGCTTCTAGATGCTGAAGTTCTTTATAAGAAAACGTATCGTCTACTTCAAAAAAATCGATTTGTGTTCTGGGATTTTTAATCCCAGCTTGTTTATAGGCCATTTTGCTGGAGAGCTTGGCATAATCGCATTCATCCCAATTCCTGGTTTCTAGGGTAGGGGAATCAGAAATCCATCCACATCCTTTAACCCAAATGGGTTTTTTATGAAGTTTTTTAGCTGTTTTTTCAGATGCCAAGACAAAAACAATGGCCCCATCGACATGATCTACCGTTTGAAGTTTTGTAAGAGGCGAAAATGTTTGAGCAGAATTTAACACTTCTTGAAGGGTAAGATTGGCCCCAAAACAGCTTAAGTCATTGCGCAAAGCATTTTTTTTATTTTTAACAACAACAGATGCGCACTGCTCAGGTGTGGTTTTGGTTTGAGCTAAAAAGCTTTGCATCTCTAGCCCTGCAATATAATACGGATGAAGATTAAGCGGGCGATTTAAAATGGGATCTACGGCATAATTTAAAATATGAGGGAGGGTTTTAATGTTAGAAGCTTTAGAGTGAGCTTCTACAACCACAATATTCATGAGCCCTGTTTTAATTTTCATGTAGGCTGTAGCAATTCCATAGAGAGCATCGCCACTAATCGTATGCATGGGTTTTTGAACGGCACCCAGTTGATCGGGCGTGTACTCATCAAAAATGGACGTACCTTCTAAAAGATCTTCTGCGCAGGTAACAAAACCATCAATATCTTTGTGAGAGGACAGATTAGCATCATGATAACTTTTAACCGCAGCCTCATACGTCATTTCTTTATAAGAGACGTCTGGGGTGAGGGGTCTCGGAGGTGTATAGCCTACGCCAATAATTGCAACTTTATCTGCCATAGTCAAAATTTCATATCTCCATTTGAGATTCAAATGCAAGAATATTTTGATTACAGAAAACCTTGTCCATAAAAGCAAAAAATGCTATCACCAAAAAAGGGAGCAAAATCATGGCCAAGGAAAAAAGAGATACGGTTTCAACCACTGTTGGATTGGTTGAAAAAACCTATGAAACTATAGAACACAATCTTAAAACCATTCGAAAACGTTTAAATCGTCCTCTTACGTTAGCTGAAAAAGTTGTCTTTGGTCATTTAACAAATCCCAAAAACCAAGTTTTAGATATTGGAACTATTTTACAGCTTCAGCCTGATCGTGTGTGCATGCAAGATGCCACGGCTCAAATGGCTATTCTTCAATTTATGCAGTCTGGGCGAAAAAAAACGGCTGTAAAATCTACTATACACTGTGATCATTTAATTCAGGCCTATCAAGGGGCAAGAAAAGATATTCAAGCCGCCATTGAAATGAATAAAGAAGTATATGATTTTTTAAAATCTGCAGCCGCAAAATATGGGATGGGATTTTGGGGACCTGGATCTGGAATTATTCATCAAGTGTTTTTAGAGCAATATGCGTATCCCGGTGGATTCGTGATTGGGACTGATTCGCATACGCCTAATGCGGGCGGACTTTCAATGATTGCCATTGGTGTGGGGGGAGCAGATGCGGCAGAAGTGATGGCGGGATCTCATTTTGAAGTGGCAAATCCTAGACTTATTGGAGTTCACCTGACAGGAAAACTCAGTGGCTGGACAGCGCCTAAAGACATTATTTTAAAAGTGTGTGAGTTTCTTACAACGAAAGGTGGCACCAATTGCATTATTGAATATTTTGGTCCTGGGACCACTTCCATTTCTGCAACTGGAAAAGCAACCATTACCAATATGGGAGCAGAGCTAGGGGCCACAACTTCGATATTCCCCTACGATAGCCACACGGAGCTTTATTTAAAATCAACAAATAGAAGTGATATCGCAAAATTATCAAATAAATATAAAGAAGAACTTTTAGTTATAGATGCTGAAGTTGAAAAAGAACCCCAAAAATATTTTTCTAAAATTATTGAAATTAATCTCTCAGAGCTAGAGCCCCATGTAGTGGGGCCTCATTCACCGGATGTGGCTAGAAGTATTTCAAAGTTGGCCCAAGATGCTCAAAAAAATAATTATCCCCAAAAACTCTCTGCTTGTCTTATTGGGAGCTGTACGAATTCTTCTTATGAAGACTTATCCAGAGTTGTTGATATTGCAAAGCAGGCTTTGAAGAAAAAGCTAAAAGTGAAGACACAGCTGTTGATTAGCCCGGGCAGTGAAATGATTTATGAGACTATTAAGCGAGATGGTTTTGTGGATATTTTAGAATCCGTGGGAGGGGTTGTACTTGCTAATGCGTGTGGGCCGTGTATTGGGCAATGGAAAAGAGACGATATGCAAAAGGGAAAAAGTAATTCTATCTTAACCTCCTTTAATCGAAATTTCCCTAGACGGAATGATGGAAATCCTGAAACCTTGGCTTTTATTGCGAGCCCAGAGATTGTGATGGCGATGAGTTTTGGAGGAAGCTTGGCTTTTAATCCGTTACAAGAATTTAACCCTCCGGCTATTTCTGAAGAAGTCCCGGAAAAAGGTTTTTCCGATAAAGCGGTGAATTATTTTGCTCCTCCAGATAAAGACGAGCCTATTGAAATTGTGGTAAGCCCTAAAAGTGAACGTCTTCAACTTTTAAAACCCTTTGAAGAATGGGATGGAGCAGATTTTACAGAACTTCCGGTACTCTTAAAAGCGAAGGGCAAATGTACGACAGATCATATTTCTCCCGCAGGTCCGTGGCTAAAATATCGAGGGCATCTGGACAAAATCTCAGACAATATGTTTATCGGAGCACAAAATGAATTTACGACAGATCCAGGGACGGGTATTAACATTAATAACACAGAAAAAAATCAGCCCTTAAGTGGCATTGCCCGTGAATATCGTTCTCATAAATTGGGATGGGTTGTGATTGGAGATGAAAATTATGGGGAAGGTTCTAGTCGGGAACATGCAGCCATGTCCCCTCGGTACTTGGGGTGTAAAACGGTTATTGTAAAAAGTTTTGCGCGCATTCATGAAACCAATCTTAAAAAACAAGGAATTTTACCCTTAACGTTTGTGCATAAAGAAGATTATGAAAAAATAAGAAGTCGGGATTTTATTTCTCTTTTTAATTTGAAAAATTTAAAACCGGGGTCTCAAGTAGACTGCGAAATCTATCATTCTGACGATAAAAAAAGAGAACGAATTCAATTAGCGCATTCTCTAACAGCAGAGCAAATTGGGTGGTTTAAGGCTGGCTCTGCGATGAATTATTTTGCTAAATTATAATAATAAGGAATCATGACGACGTCATCTTTTGTTCACCTGCATCTTCATACTCAATATAGTTTATTAGATGGGGCCATTAAAATTCCAAAATTGCTTTCCCGAGCAAAGGATTTTGGAATGCCTGCCGTTGGGATTACCGACCACGGAAATTTGTTTGGTGCTATGGAGTTTTATTTTGAGTCAAAAAATTTCAATATTAAACCCATTATTGGATGTGAAGTGTATATGGCACCGGGATCTCGGTTTTCAAAGCAGCTGCCTAAGGGAACGGGTAATCTTGAAGATCCTTTTCATCATTTGACTGTTATTTGTATGGATAGGACAGGGTATAAGAATTTATGTAAACTCATTACACTCGCTCACTTTGAAGGGTTTTATTATAAACCTCGAATCGACAAAGAAATTTTGTCTCAATATCATGAAGGGCTTATTGTTCTTTCCGGGTGTTTAAGTAGCGAAATTTCTCAAGCCATCCTTTTTGGGCAGGAGCAAAAAGCTACAGATCTTATCTTGTGGTATCAAGAAGTGTTTCGAGATCGTTTTTATTTAGAAATTCAGGAAAATAAAATTCCAGAACAAGCAAAAGTAAATGAGGCACTCCTTCGATATGGAGCCAGGTTTCAAATTCCTATTGTGGGAACCAATGACTGTCATTATCTCTATCCTGAAGATGCCGTGGCTCAAGAAGTGCTCTTGTGTGTTCAAACCGGAAAAACTTTACAAGACAGTAATCGAATGAAGTTTGGCTCTCACGAGTTTTATTTTAAATCCCCAGAAGAATTATCAAGCGTTTTTTCATATTATCCAAAGGCTGTAGACACGACACTTGAAATTGCCGATCGCTGTAAACTTGATTTTGAGACCAATAAGATTTATTTGCCTCGTTTCGAACTTCCCAATGAGCCTGATCTGGATTGCTATTTAGAAAAATGTGCTCGGGAAGGATTGGAAGCACACTTAAGTACTTTGCCTTCCTCTACCGATAGAAAAGTCTATGATGAGAGGCTTCATCATGAGTTGGCAATTATTTTAAAAACAGGTTTTGCGGGATATTTTTTAATTGTGGCTGATTTTGTCAATTACGCCAGAAAAAATGGAATTCCAGTGGGTCCAGGTCGGGGATCTGCCGTAGGCTCTTTGGTGGCATTTTGTCTTAAGATCACAACCATTGATCCCATTCCCTATCATCTTATTTTTGAGCGATTCTTAAATCCAGAGCGGATCAGTATGCCGGATATGGATATTGATTTTTGTATGGATCGCAGGGATCAAGTGATCCACTATGTAAATGAAAAATATGGAAAAGAAAATGTGGCTCAAATTATTACATTTGGAAAAATGCAGGCCAAAGCAGCTATTCGAGATGTGGGGCGCGTGTATGGCTTTCCCTATAGTGAAGTAGATAGAATTGCAAAACTTGTTCCCAATGTTTTAAATATTACGCTTCACGATGCAATGGAACAAGAGCCTCGCCTTAAAGATCTTTACGAAACAGATGAAAAAGTAAAACAACTGCTAAATACAGCCTTGGCCTTAGAAGGGCTCTATCGCCATGCCTCTATTCATGCAGCAGGCATTGTGATTTCGAATAAGCCACTGGTGGAATACATGCCGTTATTTCGTGGGAAAGACGGTGAGGTTGTCACCTCTTTTGACATGAAAAATGTGGAAAAAATCGGCCTTATTAAGTTTGATTTTTTAGGACTTAAAACCCTAACGCTCATTGATCACGTAGTAAAAAAAATAAGAGAAAAAGAACCTGAGTTTGATTTGGACCGTATTTCACTAAACGATAAAAAAGTATACGATCTTTTTTCTCAAAGTGACACGGTGGGAATATTTCAATTTGAATCTTCTGGAATGAGAGATGTGCTTTTGAGACTTAAACCCAGCCGTTTTGAAGATATTATTGCGGCCAATGCCTTGTTTAGGCCTGGCCCCATGAATATGCTCGATGATTTTATCGATCGTCGACATAATCGTGTAGAGGTGCATTATTTGCTTCCGGAATTAAAGGAAATTTTACAAGACACTTATGGAGTAATTCTCTATCAAGAGCAGGTCATGAAAATTGCCAATGTTTTGGCTAATTATTCATTAGGTGAAGCTGATATTTTAAGAAAAGCGATGGGGAAGAAAAACGTTAAAGAAATGGCCAAGCAAAAAGAACGGTTTTTAAGTGGGGCTAAGAAGAATGCTATGGATGTTCATAAGGCCGAACAAATTTTTGATCTCATGGCTAAATTTGCTGAATATGGATTTAATAAATCACATTCAACAGGATATGCAACAGTTGCCTATCAAACGGCTTATTTAAAAACGTATTACCCGGTATATTTTATGGCTGAAATGCTCACCATGGAAATGGAAGATGCAGATAAAATTAGTCGTTATATTCAAGATGTGAAATATCATGATATTTGTATTTTACCTCCTGATGTTCATGAAAGTTATTTTGAATTTAAGGCAACGCCAGAGGGGCATATTCGTTTTGGATTGGGAGCCATTAAAAATGTGGGATCTATTGCTATTGATGCCATTATTGAAAGCCGAAAGCGCGTGGGGCCATTTAAAAGTCTTTCTCATTTTTGTGAAAATGTGGACCAACGGAAGGTGAACCATAAGGTTTTAGAAAGTTTAATTAAAGCAGGGGCATTTGATTCTGTTCATCCAAATAGGGCGCAACTCATGGAAGGATTAGGCCAGTGTATTGAGGCGGCGCAAGTAGCACAATCGGATCGAGAGATGGGACAATACAGTATGTTTCAGAATGATGGTTTCTCACAGACACAACTTCTGAAAGTAGTTTCACTGCCAGATGTGCCCGAGTGGCCCCATAAACGAAAATTACGTTTTGAAAAAGAATCCACAGGGCTTTATATTACGGGGCATCCTTTATATGATTGTGAAGAGCATATTCGGCGTTTGGCTACCCATGACACAGAAAGTTTGATACGTGCTATTCCTAAAAGTGAAGTAAGACTGGGAGGGATTGTCAGTGGACTTCGTGAAACAGTGACTAAAAAAGGGGATAAAATGGCCTTTGTGGCATTGGAAGATTTAAAGGGCAGTGTAGATGTCATCGTATTTTCGGATCTTTACCTTAAAGTACAAGATCTCTTAAAATCAGATGAGCCTTGTATTGTGACGGGAACAGCAGAATCTACAGGGGAAACGGCAAAAGTAATTGCAACACAGATTGAAAGTCTGGCCGAAGTTCAAAAAAAGCGAACGCATAGCGTGCATCTTTCTTTTAAAACAACGGAACTACAGGTGGATCAATTACAGAATTTAAAATTTGTGCTGGGACAACATCAAGGGAATTGCCCTGTTTTTTTACATATGTTCCTGGTTGACAAAGAAGAAGAGATCCATACGATTGTTCAACTATCAGATCAAACGCGCGTTATTCCTTGTGATTTATTGGTGAAGGATATTGAAAAAATTTTTGGTAAAAAGGTGGTTCGTTTTGAATAAGAAATATTTTATGATGGGCATGATGTTGTTTTCTGTGGCTACTTCTGCCGAAGTGGATACGATTTCCACGACAATTTCTCAGGCGATTGGCCGAGAAGATGCAACTGTAAAAGTTTCTTATATTGCTTCTGTAAAAATTCAGGATGGAAATGTGGCTGAAGCCAGAAGGCAAGCCCTTGAGAGTGCACTTCAAGAATTAATTCGGATTTCGACTGAGCATTTAGTCCCCCAGGATCGCTTGGAGGAAGTTAAAGATTTGGTAGAACGTAAAATTTATCAAAAGGCCCGTGTGTTTATTTTGAGTTTTCAGCCTTTAAAATCCATGGTGGTGGAAGATGAATATCAATTGCCTTTGGATGTGACCATTCATTTGAAAGCCCTTCAAAAAGCTCTCATTGATCATAAAATTCTTTTCATGGATTACAGTCGAAAAGAATTAAGGCTTGTGGGGCTGTATCGTTTTAAAGACTATCAATTTTTAAAAGAAGCTTTAGAAAAGGAACTTCATGGTTTAAAAAGAATTGTAGAGGGTTACCAAAAAGAAGGAGAAATGCGACTATGGATAGAAGCAACGTCTACTCTGGATCAAATTTTCACTTTTTTAAATACAATTAAAAATAAAGAGGGCGCTCCCTCTTTTACAGCCCAAGTTTCTCCGGTGGGCTCTGTGATTGATGTGACGTTTATAAAATGACATTGGCCAATTCGATTACTCTTTTTAGAATCTTTTTAATTCCTGTTTTCATTTATAGCTTAATGGCTAAAGGTTATTGGGTGGCATCTGTACTTATTGTTCTGGCAGCACTTTCAGATTTAGCCGATGGCTATGTTGCCAGACGATATGGCCAGATTACAAAAGTGGGGATCTTGCTGGATCCCATGGCCGATAAATTGTTGGCTATTTCAGCATTTATTTTTTTTGCTTTTCAAGGGGTTATCCCTCTTTGGTTTGTACTAATGGTGTTTTATCGAGATTTTTCATTGTTGGTGGGAGTGGTGGCACTTCGGTGGTGTCATAAAAAGTCTATTGTTTCTTCTCAGGTCATTGGAAAAATTTCTGCAGCCATCCATTTAATATTGATTTTTATTTTGTGCGTCATGCAGGTGTATCCATCTATTGCAGAGGTGAAAGAAATATTTTTTATCTTGGCTATGGGAATGACAGTCATCTCTTTTATCTCCTATTCAATTCGGTGGTTTAAATTATTTTATGAAGGGGGACAATGATTGCCGCGTCGCTTACGCTCCTCGCAATGACAGTGTGTTTAATGAGTGGGTGTGGTTTCCCTTACCTCGTGCATGTGACGAAAGGGCAATTGCAGCTCATGCATCAACGCCAAAATATTCGTGAGGTATTAGAAGAGGGGACCGTGTCTTTCGAGCAAAAGAAAAAATTACAATTGGTATTAGAGGTACGTCGCTATGCTTTGGAGACTTTAAAATTAGAAGGGGAACAAAATTATATAAAATATGTGCATCTTGAAAGAGATTCTGTGGCGTATAATCTAGTGGTATGTCCTAAGGATCGTTTAGAGCCTTATCGCTGGTGGTTCCCTTTTGTGGGCAGTGTCGAATATTTAGGTTTTTTTGATAAGGATTATGCTTTGGAAAACAAAAAAGAGTATGAAGAAGAAGGGTATGATGTTTATGCCAGAGGTGCATCGGCCTATAGTACTTTAGGGTGGTTTAGTGATCCTGTTTTTTCAACCATGCTCAAATTTAGCGATGCCACGCTTTCTAATATTATTATTCATGAGCTAACCCATGCAACGATTTATAGAAAAGGGGAAACTTCTTATAATGAAGGAGTTGCTACATTTATTGGAAACCGTGGGTCTAAAGATTTTCTCATTCAAAAATATGGAGCAAATTCTAAAGAATATGTGGAAGCCAAAAATAGCGAAGAAGATGATTTTTTATTTTCCCAGTTTATGAAAGGGGCCAGAAAAGATTTAGAAGCATTTTATCAAAAACCTCTCACTAAAGAAGATAAAATTCAGGGAAGAGAAAAAATATTTTTAAAAATAAAATCTGATTTTTTAGCACTAAAACCAAAGTTTAAAACCAACGCCTACGCCTATTTTGATAAATTAACGTTGAATAATGCGGTCATCATTGCCTTTGGACAATACTATCAAGACTTATCGCGTTTTGAAAAAATATGGGAAGAAAATGGAAAAAGCTTACCTAGAACAATTGAGTTTTTGTCGAAGATCAAGGATGGCTAGAATGCTTTTGAAACTGGGAACCGCGTTATCAGCACTAGGGAAATTTACCTTTAAAATGAGTTCAGGATGAAATGCGCTACGCGCATTTCACCTCGAGGCCACGAAGTGGCCGAGAAGGTCCCCCTGTTTATAGCAATGAATTCCATTGTGGATTTAAACTTTCAATGAGTTTGATTTTGTTTTTTCTGGAAAGTTTTTTAACACGTCTTTCAGCTAAAATCGCTTCATCTTTTGTTCCAACTTCTTCAAAGTAAACTAATTTTGAAATGTTATATTTCTTTGTAAATGCTTGTTTCCATTTACCTTCGTGTTGATCTCGTCTTCGCTTGATGTCATCTGTTCTTCCAGTATAGAAAACGGTGTGGTGTCTATTCGTGATGATATAAACATAATATTTTTTCTGATCCATAGATTTGAAATTACCTTATATAAAACTTGTTTTCAGATGTAAACGCGGGAGACTTCTTCGGCTCCTTCGGAGCCTCGAAGTAAAATCGGCACGAAGTGCCGATTTTATCCTGTTAAGTGAATGATTTCTGGGGAGAGAGTCTGATTCGAATGGACTAGGAAAGAAGGTTCTTTATTTGTTTTTTTAACTTGGGCAGCATATTTTTCTATTTTTTCAATGCAGAGGAGAATGTCTTCAAGCCGTCCAATATCATCTTTTTTCATAAAGGGATGGCTTGTTTTAAGACTTGATCTTTGATTCTTGGTTTAAGGCTTCGGGCGATAGCTATATCGACAGGGCATTTTAAAAGTTCTTGAAGGTCCATGAGTAATCCCCTAGATTCAGTAAACTTGTGCCTGGTTCTAGGTCGACTAAAATATCAATGTCACTATTTTTGTTGGCGGTACCTCTAACAACTGAACCAAATACACGTACATTTTTTGCTCCATGTTTTTTAGCAAGCCCTAGTATTTCTTTTTTGTGTTTTAATAAGTCTTCAAGTGTCATTATGAAAAGAATTATAGCATATCCAATAGACGATGCCTATTGTAAAATAGTTCGCCCGTCTATTGTCTTGGTGCCTCGGGAGAGAATCGAACTCTCATGAAGTTGCCCTCACACGATTTTGAGTCGTGCGCGTCTACCAGTTCCGCCACCGAGGCGTATTTTCCTATTGAGCTTTTTAAAGTAATATAGCTTGCATTTCAATTCAATATAATTTAAAATGCCTAAATTTAAGGCAGTTTATGCGTAGTCATTTAAGTATTATTTTACTCTTCTTTTTTATCTCTTCTTTTGCCTGGGCTCAATCTTCCGATAACAAGTCCTTTGATCCTAATGAAGAACAAAGGGGGGCGCACTTTGAAATTGATGATATTGGACGACTTCTTTTAGGAGCTAGAAATAGAGCGTATGAAGATATTGCCGATGAACTTTTTGATCGTCTGGCCAGCTATAATGTAGGAATTCCTATTGGAGAATTTAGTACGCTCATTGGCCAGGTAAATCGAAAAGTTTATGATAATAGAGATGGTACGTATAGCGTTTTAGATCTTTTTGGGGTTAAGGGTGTGGTCGCTCCTGGAGAAACGTTGGATGCATTAGGAGTACCTCTCTATGCAGCGGTAGGAGCTGAGCATGGGTATGATTTCTTAGATATTCGCCAATACGATAATAAGCTTAAAATTGGTTATGTCCCAACGGTGCTGTTGCCAGATGATCCTTGGTACGCAGATCTTTGGAATGGAGTGAGAGCTCGTTGGTTTGGTGCACGTTATATCTATGATGCCATAAACGGGACCTTTAATACGGTCATCCATTTTTTTCGTTCCCCGTCTGATGAATTTTTACCTCGCTATGAAAATCTCTTAAATATTGTTCGAACGCCTTTCCGACTACCGTTGAGTCGGGCCGGTTTTGTAAATTTAGAGCCAGGGGAAATTGTAAGTGACACGATTACGGGCGGTGTTTTTTTGTCTGCCGGGGTAGGGTGGAAAGAAAGTGTATTTAGTTCTAATTTTGGAGTGAGTCTTTATAAAAGAGGAGCGGTCCGCGTTACCATTTTAAAAGAACGTAATGGAAATTTTGCTAAGATTAAATTATCTCATCTTGCGAGTCAGGGGTATTCTATCGGAGGAAAAGTTCGGGGAGAAACTCAAATTATCGAAGGAATCTTTTTTGGTTCTGATCTATCGGTATCGATGATACCTTTTAGAATTTCAATGAATACAGCAGATATTAAAATTTTTGATTCTGTCTACCGCTATGACATGCGAACTCCTTTGGGCCAAGAGGCTTATGAAAAAGCTGTTTTGGGAAATTTTATTTTATCTGAGGAAGAAGGACTTAAAAACCAAGATATTTCAAAATTATATGATAAGGATACAAAAACGAAGAGCAATACTTTTGACATGAACTATAATCTTTTAATTTGGCGACATCAAAAACGCTTTCAGTTGGATAACTCCCTTATTACTATTACAGATGATGAGGGTGTTAACCATATCTTTAAATCGATGAGTAAAAATGAAGTAGAAACGGGAAATTTATTTCATGGTAGAGATGAGGTTTTTGAATATTTCATCGATACGGCCTTTGAATTAGAAGATCCAGAGCACCCTATTAAAAGCATTGATCCAGCTGTTTCTATTTCTATTTTAATGAGTGATCGACATGCTTACGGCTCACAACTTCGGAGACATTTTCAAATGATGGAAAATATTCTACAGGATCCACAATTTTTTGATGAAGGGCAGTATGCCGTTGAAACCGATTATCGAAAAATGTCTTTGCAATTTACGGTTAATTTTTACTTAAATGCCATTGATCACATTTTAGAAGCTTCTCCAGATGATGTTTGGAAAGCTATTGCTAAAGCCTATGGGGTTTCTCCCTCAGACTGGGAGACAGAGGAGAAAAGAAATGAGTGGGTGAATTTTGAAACGTATTTCATGGGTTTTTTAAGAATACGATCGGCTATTGAAAAAATTCGATTGATGAGAAATGCCACAGAAATTGTGAAATATTTTGGCCGGATCAAAAGTCAGGTGGATCCTAGAGAACGAGCTATGCTCCTTTCGCAGTTTCATCATGACAATGGGCTGGATTGGCATGTGTTAACGGTCATGCTCCTTTTAGCAGATAAGGAAGATATTTATTATCATTTATCGGTTCAAGGGAAAGAAGTTCCAACGGTTGATCAATCTTGGGGAAGAGTCATCCCTCTTCAACGTCCCGATCTTCATGAACAAGACGAAAAAGAGATGGACGGAAGATCTATTGTAACGCGTGCTCGTATAGCCGAAGTTAAGCTTTCTTGTTCCCCCTCGGATAAACGTTTAAAATTTTTATTTAAAACCAATGTGGATCCTCAAACTATTGAGGGATTTTTTATTCGGATGAGTAAAATAGGGTGGTGGTGGTTTAGGAATGCGCTTCTTTTTCAAACGCCCAATGATGGAGAGCTCTTCAAAGATTTTTCGTATGATGACAATCATCAAGTGACTCTTTACTTAGATACGGTTCCCATTACAGAAAAATTGGAGTTGGGTCAGCGATATGAACTCATGGTGGCATTTAGGCAAACGAATCAAATTTTTAGTGAAGAAGTAAAACTTATTTTCACGCATGATGAAAATGAGAATTTAAATATCCAGTGGATTGATAGCTCAGGGAAGTCAGAAATTTTAGGGTATTAGTGTTTATTCGAGACGGGATCTTTTGAAAATGACCAAAGATCTATAGCAAATCCAAAAACATAATCGGTATCGCCGCTATTATAAAATTCATCTGTAAAGTGGAAGTGAAGTTGAATGTTATTGGGAAGTCGGACATGGAATCCAATACCACCGGTCCAGCTATCTTCGCTGACCCCTTCAAAGGGATAGTCGCTAAAAGGGCTTGTGGAATAATTGGTTTGTACCACCATCGAAAGCCAGCGGTTCATGTAATATTCCAAAGCAGCCATGGATGAATAGACGGTGGATAAATTACCCAATTCGGGACTATGTCCAGGAACGGCAACCCCAATATTCCAATGGGCTTTTAAGGCTTTGGTTAACTGTTTAGAAAATGCCAAGCCCATCCCTGGATCCCAGGATTGAGAAGTATAGCCCAGGCTTTCTTCTCCAGTGGGTATTTTTAAAGCAAAGAGGGCTGAAATGGTGGGAAGATTTTTGGTTTCATCCAAGGCTTTTAATTTTACCAAAAAAACCATATCTCCAAGGCCCAGCTCATTTTTTTGGGTTTCATAAAGAGTTTTTCCACCTTTAGTAAATTCATTGGCGTATTGATTATTAGGTGCATCGCCTCTAGAACCTGTGGAAAGTCCAAAAAATTCATGAAAATTATTAAGTTCTTTATCGGCTCTGCCAGCCTGATAATGGAAGGCGCGAAGCAAAAGTCCCAGATCTACTTTTTCTGTGAGTTGGTGATCGATGAAAGCAAAGACTTCTGTAATTTCATAATCGGCATTAATGGCATAACCATTTTCGTCGTGGATTTGATAGACAGAAGAAAAATTAGTTCCAACTTGAATTTTGGTTTCTCCGGGGGGCATATGTTCTGCAGGTACCGGAGGGATAATGAGAAACATGGTTCTTCCGGAGAAGAGATTGGTGTAGTTAATGAGGCCTCCCCGAGTGGAAGAATATTGTGGATCATCCGTTCGCCGATTTTCCCCTTGTGGCCACACAGGAACTTGATGCCAATAAATGCTTTCTTCTTCATCTTGCTGGGGGGTATCATATTGAGCTTTTAGATGTTCTCTTAGGTTCATGGAAAAAAGGGAAAGAGGGAGGAAGAAAAGAAGAATAAAAACAATTCGTATTTTATTCAAAACAATTACAGGTGTTACTGTAGCTTTTAAGATTTGACAAGCTTGTTTTTGAATCTATAAGATGTGTGTCATCCTGAGCAAAGCGAAGGATCTCTTCTGGCCCTGTAGCTCAAATTGGCCCAAGGGAGCGTAGGCGACCGTATTTGATGAGCGTATATCCAATTTGAGTTAGATAAAGTTTGAGTACAAACAATGAGATGATATAAGATGAAATTTCTTTTGGCCCCGTAGCTCAAATTGGATAGAGCAGAGGTTTCCTAAACCTTTGGTTGGACGTTCGACTCGTCTCGGGGCCATTTTTATTGAAAATTTTCAATAAAAAGTGTTATTGTTAACTCTAAATGAATCAGCAGAACGATATAAGATCACGCCAGCGCTTTGAAAATTTTAAAAAAGCATTAATTCTTTATGAAGAAGCCATTAAACCAAAGCTTTCGAGACTTGAAGAAGAAGGCGTTATACAACGGTTTGAGTATACCTTTGAATTGGCTTGGAAATGCCTTCAAGATTTATTACAAGAACGTGGCTATGTAGAGATACGGGGTCCAAGGCCTGTTATTGAACAAGCTTTTCAGGATGGAATTATTTCAAATGGACCTGTGTGGCTTCAGATGTTAAAAGCACGAAATGAAACCACACATCTTTATGATGAATCCACTTTTTCTGATATTATAGCGCAGGTAAGGGCATCTTTTCTCTCTACACTTCAGAATTTTCGAAAACAATTTCCACAATGAAGAACATCCCAGGGATTCCCAATCCTCATAGCCAAAAGATTTTGGATCTCTTTTGGCCATTGCCAAAAGGATCTTCTCTTATTTTATTTGGATCTCGTGCAAAAGGAAATTATCGAGAAGGGTCCGATATCGATATTGCAATTCAGGGAAAAAATATTGTCTCCAAAGATCGCACAGAGTGGCTTTTAAAGTATGAAACACTGAATTTACCGTGGAAACTCGATTTGGTGATTTATCGACACATTAAAGAACCTGCACTTATCGAACATATAAAACGTGTAGGAATTCGAATTTTATAGCACTGTCTTAACTATTGACATGTTGACAAAATCTACAGGGGCTGTTACATAACTTTTCACTCGTGTGAAAAAGACATTTGTCGTTTCTAGCGTTTTCTTATTTTGGTTCCTCCCTGTGTTTGTTTTTCCATTTCACTTGCCTACCACTGAAGAGCTTAAAAAACAGTGGGAGGAGCAATCAAAGCCTGAGAAAAAAGAAGCTTTTATCAAACATTTAGTCTTAGAATTAGAGCCTTTAACGGCTTTTCAAGGAGATACGATTAGTCAATTTTTAACAGATCTGTCTTCAAAAGATGCCTGGGTAAGGCACTATCTCACTTCTTTTAAAGGGAAGTCCAAACGATTAGATCAGTGGCTTGGCCGTGTGATGCAGTGCTCTTATCAGCAAAAAATGATTTTAGAGTGGGCCATGGCAGGCCCAGCGGTGCAAGCTGTGAGAATGAAAAATAATATCCTTGCTGCACAGCCATTAATGGAGGAGGAGCAATCTTTTAAGACAACACCTTCTTTAGATCAACTGCAGGGAAAGTCTCGTCAGCTCCTTATGCTTTTAACGTCTGAAGATCTTTTTCCAAAAGATTCAAATCCAGATATTTGGAACGATGTTCTTTTAAGATTGGGAGATCCAGATTGGCGTATTCGGGAAAAAGCGGAAGAAGAGTTGATGGCACAGGAAACGGTGGATCTTAAAAGAGCGTTTTTTGAAATGAAGCATAATCTAGATCCAGAAGTCACGTGGAGAGTGTGGCATGTTATTCAAGCGCATCTTTCTTTAGTCTTGAAAAAATTAGAAAAGGGATCGATTGCTCAATTGCCCAAAGAAGATAAAGTATTTTTATTTGAGCATATTTTTCCATTAGGACTATCTCCGGATCTTTTTAGTATACCCATTTCCTATACGGTAATTGATAGACTCAAAGAATTAGCGCTGGATCCTTTTTTTTCAAAACCCATTTTAGATCTTTTAATTCCCTACTGGGAAGCATGGCAGGTGATTGATTATATGAATCCACTGGCTACTATTTTTTATACTGTTGCTTCTCAAGATGCTACCCAAAAAACTCGTGTGATTGAACTTTTTAATAATTTTTATAGTCAGAATCGAGATTCTTCTTTTGATTTTTTGTGGGAACATCGAATTCCTTATTATTTGGCACTGCTTGAAGCAGAAACACCAGAAAGCATAAAACAAAAATTAAATGCTCCTGCGCCCATTAAGAGTACTGAGTGTTTTTTATTGGCCAATATAGGAATTCGTCTGGCGTTATTTCATCCCTCTCTGTGGGCAGATATTGAATCTTTTGTTTTAGATGAGACAAAAGATAAAGAGGTAAGAGTGCAATTCATTGAACATCTGTATTTAAAAAATGCCTTAGATGTTCCAGCGCTATTAGAGAAATTGGCAAATTCCCCAACATTAACAATTCAGCTGGCTGCTTTTAGAAATCTTTCTGATGTTCTTCTTCGAAATAACGAAGGGATAAAACGCTTTAATGATATTTTTTGGAGGGAAGTGGCTCAGGCAACACATGATATTTGGAAAAAAAGAGCTTTATTAGCAATTTATCTTAAAACCAATCTTGTTCCTTACTTTGAAACTATCAGGCCTTATATAGAGTCACCGGAGCCTTTAATAAGATCCATGGCGTTTACGGTGCTTTTAAGACAAACACGTAAAAGTGGGCAGTGGAGGTTAGCCCTTTCGGCCATTCAATATTATTTACCTCGAGAGAATAATCCTTCTATTCAGCAATTGATGATTGATCAACTGACAGAAGAAGTGTGGATGGGAAAAACCCCCTCTAAATATGTATTTTTAGAAGATTATGTAGAAGTAAATCCTAATACCCCTTTTAAAAAGCAAATTACTCAATTTTTAATGCAGCCCCGGTAAGGAGAGAATGAAGTGAGAAAAATAGTTTTAAGTATTGTCGTATTTTTAAATCTTAATGTATCTCTTTATGCCCAAGAAATTATTTGGGCTGATGGCTTACGATTTCAATTGGGGATAAGCGCGTATAAAAATATACTTCAAGAATCACTTAAACATCCAAACATAACCTATCGAAACATAAAAAAGATATTTATCTGTACTGAGGGCTCTCCTTGTCTTTCTTCTCCTAAAAATGGGATCATCTCTTTGGTGTATCATTCACTGATTTCTTTTGAAGAAATGGTAGATGAACTTATTGAACAGTCCATGCCCATTGAAAATCATCCTCTGTTAATTCCAGAAGTAAAGGTTGTTTTAGAAAAACGGCATGCCTTGGCAACTGGTTTCTTCTGGGGGAAGGAAGGTTATATTGTCACCTGTGCTCACGTGGTTGCTGAAGAAACTTCTTTTAAAATTAAGGTCCTCTATAAAAATTTAGAATTTACACAAGAACAATACACGGCTGATCTTATTGCCAAAGATGATTTTTCAGATGTAGCCCTTTTAAAACTAACCCCCTCTGATACAGAAAATTTTTTATCTCTGTATTCTTCTTTCCCTTCGGTGTTAATCGATGAGCGAGAATGGAGTTATCAAAAATTAACTCCTGGAAAGTCTCTGACGCTTCGCGGATTTCCTTCTTATGCTGGAGGAAAAATGATGGAATCTCAAGGAACAATCTTAGATCCAATGGCAAGCCATTGGAGTACGAGGCTTCTCACCATTGATGCCCAGATGGATAAAGGGATGAGTGGGGGAACCATTACCTCTCAGCAAGGATATTTAATAGGGATTATTTTTGGACAGATGAGACATATGGAGAATCTTGAAAATATTGGAGCATTGGCGACTGATTTTTATTCAGATTTATTTTTATTAAAGCAACTTAAAGAATTTAAAACCGTTAAAGAAGATCTCATTATTACCTTCGACCCGTGGGGGCATACGGTTTTATTTAAGAAAGAAAGAAATTTTCAATACGCCGTCAGATGGAGCACACTTCAGTCTTTTTTAACCCTGGATGACGTTGTTTATACGAATGCCTTTTGTGGTGAAAAAGGAAAAAGAAGACCCTGTGGGATATTGGTTTGGCAAAATCGTAATCTTGAACTTTCATCTTTAGAGCCTCAGAAAACCATTATTACTCAAATTAACGGTATTGATTTGGTTCAAGGAGAGCCTGAAGGGAGTCTTAAAAAATTTTCCTGGTTTATTAGAACTCAAAATCTTCGAGATGCTACCTTAACCATTGTTCCTACAGTACTTCCTCCTAAAGAAGGGAAAAAAGAATGATTAAAAAAATAGGCGCTGTGTTTTTGTTGATGGTGGGACTCTGGATTCCCGCCTTCGCGGGAATGACTGTGGAAGAATTCCAAAAACAATTTGGGTATGAAGTGATGGTTCCCAATGAGCAAGAATATCGAAGGTTATCTTTAGAAGAATGGGAGGTTTTAAATCGAGTTTTTAAGGATTTGCCCCCTCATTTTTATCATCTGCCTTTTCTAAAAGGGTTTGTGCGAAGACAATATGGGATGGTGAGTAGTGATCAGCCGCAGCAAGCGACGGTTCTTCATTTAGAAGAGGGATACATTGAACTCACTGATCAAACTTTTTTATTTCCCCTCTATTCTGTAGAAGCGGAAATTTTAAGGCTTTTAGGTATTTTTGTGTATCGGTTTATGGTTTCACCCGAAGGATTGTCCGAGTGGGATCAAGTAGGAGGATGGAGATATGATGCAAAAAATGGGGTGTGGGGGCATGACGAAGGCAATTTCACGAATACCTATGACGTGCTTGAGAAATTTAGAGATTTTTTAAAAGTCCATATTTATACCCCAGAAGATGATTTTTCTTATGCTTTTGCGTTCTATATGACGAATCCTGATTTTTTAAAATTTCAATCTGAGAAAAAATATTGTTTTATGAAAGACATATATCAAGGATATGAATATGAAATTACCGCTCAAAAACGATTTCAGTTTATTGTGCATTCGCCCACACCGGATTTAAATCCTCCGCATATTGATGAAAATTCGGTGACCGTTATTCCTCACAATGACAATGGAAGAACAGAAGTGCTGGAAGGAAGGGCTGTGATTTGGGATGAGGAAACGAGAGTAAAAACGTCTTATCTTGGAATTTTAAGCCCAGACCGAAGAAAGCAAATGGGGATCTCACTTCAGGAAAAAGAGGAAAGAGTATTTTTAGGGCAATGGAAATTACCGCTAACAATGACGCCTGGGAAATGGATTATTCCTTTTATTTATGCCATTGATCAGGCCAATAACGCGGTCACCAAGACACTTTCAAACCATGTGTTTGAGATTTTAAATAAGCCTGAAAATTTAGATAGCTCCCCTCCCACCATTGATATTGAGAATATTCAAATTCAAGTTCTTCCTATTAATACAAGAGGAGAAATTATAGTTAAGATTACGGTTCCTGCCCGAGATGATCGAATGGAATTCCCTCATGTTCATTCTGGCTTGTGCGTCAGTGTGAATGGGAGAACAAGATCGTTTCAGGGAGGGGATATTACCGCAGATAAAAAAGCATTTATTTTTAATTTTGTATTTTCTGTTTTTGATGAACCGGGCCCTTGGTATTTTTCACAGGTGGGAATGGGGGATAGCTCAGGGAATGTAACGCATCTGAATTTACCGCGGGAAGAAAAATATGCTTTTATGATTGCTTCTACGGATGTTGATTTAGAGGCTCCTCAGATAGACATTAATGGTATCTCGATAGAAGTTATCGATAAAAATAAAAATGGAACTGGCGTTCAGGTTCAAATTCGATTTTCCGGTGGAAAAGAAAAAAGTGGGATTAATCCAGGAGGCGGAAATATTATTTATATCCGTTCTCCCAAAGGAAAGCGCTATGGAGCTCAAGTTCAAGTAGAATCTATAGATCCGAAAACAGGAGAAATAAAATATAAAGCCACCTTTGTACTTCCCGATCATCCAGATGGAGAGATAGATCCTAAAACTCAAGAGCCCAAGCCCTGGCTTTTAGAAGAAATTCAATTGCAGGATCGGGCCAGCAATCGATCGCGATTTAATTTTTTAGAACGAAAAGTCAAAAAAGAAATCCCAATGCCTTGACTTTCTCCCCTTAAATCTTTTACAGTAACTCTTAACGGGGAGGCTTTTAATGACATCTAAAAAAATTTTAATTTTAAGTAGTATTTTTATTATTTCACTGTCAATTCCTTTATATGTTTTTGGGAAAAAACTAGGAATTTTTAATCCTCAATTAAAGCCCGTTTCAGGGGATTGGGCAAATCCGGCTCATCGTGTTGGCGAAAAACCTAAAACCACATGGACAGATACCACTCTGGAAGCAGCCATCAATAAAAAACCCTTAGAAGGAAAATTAACGACTCGCATAGGAGAAGTCATTGATGTGAGTTGTTATCTTCAGCTCGGAAAACATGGGGTAGAGCATGTCGAATGTGCTAAGAAATGTATCTTAAGTGGTCAGCCCGTGGGGCTTTTAGAAGAAGATGGTACTGTTTATATGCTAATTCCTGAAGAACATCATCCGAGACGGGATGGAAAAACGGTCCTGGCTTCTGCCTTGGCTGAGCATGTGGGTCAAATTGTGGAAGTTACAGGAACCCTTACCAATGTGAAGGGGTTAAAAACGCTCTTTATTCAAGGATTTGTCAAAAAAGAATAAGTAGTGTAGAAAGCATGACGTTATGTCAGGATATACCGAACGCCATGCAAAATCTGGATTAAAGATAAAGCTTCCGTCTTTAGATACCTTTCCTAACCAATTTCAAGGATATGAAATTACAATTTCTTATCCAGAATTTACGTCTATTTGCCCTAAAACCGGGCTTCCTGATTTTGGAACCATTCATATTAAATACATGCCCCATCAACAATGTTTAGAACTAAAATCTCTAAAGTTGTATCTATTGAGCTACCGAAATGTGGGTATTTTTTATGAGAATGTGGTGAATCGCATTCTTCAGGATTTAGTCAAAGCTTCAAAACCCAAATGGATGATCGTGAAAGGGATTTTTAATGCCCGAGGGGGAATGCTTGGGGTTGCCCAAACCCATTATGGAAAAATTCCTTCTAACGTTTGCTTTAATTCTTCCGATTTAAAACAATAGTGAAGTGCCAGATATAAAAGTCCGCTCACGATAAAACTTCCCCCCAAAGAAAGCATTTGAGAAAAAAGAGACGTTCCTAATTGTATATCCAGCCAATGCCATACAAGATAAGAAGTAACCCCTAACATTCCCGTAAGAAATATGATTTGAAAAAGAGGCGTGAGGATAGAGCGTATCTTAAATTCTGGAATTTCTTTTTTCATGAGATATGCCAGTGCAAAAAAATTAAAGGTGGAAACAAGAGAAGTAGATAGACAAATGCCCCCATGCCCCAGCGGTTTCATGAGGATCCAATCTAAAAGAGCATTAAGAATCATATTGATTAAGCCCACATAAAGTGGGAGCCATGTTTTTTTAAGGCTATAAAATCCTCGGTTTAAAAGTGTGTTGGCGCTTGTAAAAGCCATCCCCAGAGAATAAAAAATTAAAGCCCAAGAGACCATCTGTGTATCTTGAGAAGTAAAATTTCCTCTTTCAAAGCAAAGTCTAGAAATAGGCATAGAAAGAGCCATAAACCACCCTGTAAAGGGGAGCGTAATAAAAAAGATCTGCCGAATCCCTGTGGATAGTGTTTTAGAAAATAATACAAAATCTTCTTTGACAATTAAGCCTGAAAGGGTGGGAAAAAGAACCGTTCCAATGGCAATGGCAAACATTCCCTGAGGCAGTTGAAAAAGCCTGAAAGCAGAATCAATGGCCGCGACTTCAGTCGGGCCTAAGAGGGATGCAAAAAAATTATCAATCAATGCATTAAAATTAATGATTCCAATAGAAAGGGTGACAGGAATAATGAGAATTCCCACTTCACGCATGGCAGGATGGGAAAGACCTAGTTTAAAGTAATACTGCCAGCGCAATTTTAAAAAAGGTAAAAATTGAATAATGAGTTGAAGAAGGGTGGCTGCCAAAAGCCCCCACGCAGCAGAATAAATTCCCCATCGGTGGTAGAGAAAAAAGACAAAAGAAATATTGACTATATTCCAAAAAATGGGAGCAATGGCTGGGGCTGAAAAATGATTCATGGCATGAAGAATTCCTACCAATACGCCTCCTGCTCCTAAAAGGATAATGATGGGAAAAATAATCCGAGAGAGTTGAACCGTGTGGTTAAAGAGTTCTGGATCGGAAGTAAACCCTGGAGTGGTAATGCGAATGATGAGGGGCATGCAAAGTTCGCAAAGAATGACCAGAGCACTTAATACTAAGAGTGCAATATTAATCATCTGCGATCCAACTTTATAAGCTTCTTGGGTTTTTTCTTTCATGAGTAGTTCTTTAAAAACAGGGATAAAAGCAGCTGAAATAGCGGCATCGGCAACTAAAGTTCGAATCAGATTGGGAATTTTAAAGGCAACGGTGAAAGCTCCTCTCATGGGAGAGAGTCCAAAATAATAGGCCAGCTGGACTTCTCGTAGAAATCCTAAAATACGAGAACCAAAGGTGGCCACCATGAGCCAAAAAGCTGTTTGAATAAGGGTCTTTTTAGAAATCATTTTCTTAAGTATACGATAAAAACGTTTTTGATTTCAGCTCTTTTTATGCTAGGTTTTACAAAATGGGGTTAACCTGTGGCATTGTAGGGCTTCCAAACGTGGGTAAATCAACCATCTTTAATGCGTTGACCAATGCTGGTGCCCAAGTAGCCAACTACCCCTTTTGTACAATTGATCCCAATGTAGGTATTGTCCCAGTTCCCGATAAAAGACTTCAGGATATTGCGCTACTTATAAAACCTGAAAAGATCGTTCCCAATACGCTTGAAGTCTTAGATATTGCAGGTTTGGTGAAAGGAGCAAGTCAGGGAGAAGGTCTTGGGAATAAATTTTTAAGTCATATCCGTCAAGTTCATGCTATTCTTCATGTAATACGTTCTTTTAAAGATGACGATGTGGTTCATGTCAGTGGAACGGTAGATCCAAAACGAGATATTGAAACTATTCACACAGAACTTGCCTTATCGGATTTAGAATCGGTCACAAAGCGCATGGAGCGAAATGAAAAATTATTGAAAGGGCCAAATAAAGAAGCTAAAGCCGAACAAGAAGTATTGGCGATAGTAAAGCAAGGGTTAAACCAGGGTACAATGGTTCGAAATTTGGGGCTCAATGCCGATCAAGAAGTTCTTATCCAAGAATTAAATTTATTGACCTCTAAGCCTGTGCTGTACGTCGTGAATGTTTCAGAGGAGGAGATTTTAAAAGATTCTTCCTATGTTACGCAGGTGAAAGAATTGGCGCAATCTGAAGGGGCAGAAGTGGTTAAAATTTGTGGAAAAATTGAATCAGAAATTGTGGCATTGCCTGAAAATGAAAGGGAGGATTTTTTAAAAGATTTAGGAATTTCAGAGCCAGGGCTTCATCAGTTGATTAGAAGTAGTTATAAACTCTTAAATTTAATTTCATTTTTTACAGCGGGTCCCAAAGAAGTAAAAGCCTGGACGATTCGAAAAGGGACAAAAGCGCCTCAAGCAGCCGGTGTCATTCATTCTGATTTTGAACGAGGATTTATTTGTGCAGAAGTATATCACTATGATGATCTCATGAAATATAAATCAGAAGCTGAAATTAAGTCTAAAGGGCTTCTTCGATTAGAAGGGAAAAATTATGAGATGAGGGATGGAGATATTGTGGTGTTTCGGTTTAATGTATGAGTGATTCTTTTTTTTCCTCTGAATTGCCCGAAGTAAAACTGGTAGGGGCGATTTCAAATCCCTATGATCTTTCGATTGCTACAGCACGTACTTGTTATTCTGGTAAAGGTATTATTATGCCAGAAGAAGTTTCTAAAGATGAAAAAGCCAAAAAATTAAGAGACAGTATTGCTGAAAGCACATTAGAGGCTGGGCATCTCACTACTCGGCAGCATGCTCATTTTGTCTTTGCCCTGAATCGAGTTTCTAGAAGTTTTATTTGGTCTTTTCTTCATAGCCATCCTTTTTATAATTCTGAACAGGTTTCTCAGCGGTATGTGAAAGTGAAAGGGAATTTTACCGTTCCTTGTTTATTGCCTTCCGAACAAGAGCTTTTTGAAAAGACGCTTCATCTTCAAATGAAGGCCTATGAAGAGTTAATTAAACTTTTAATGCCTGCGGTGACAGAAGAATATTATCGAATTTTTCCTTCACGAAAAAAAGAAAAAGGAGATTATTGGCAAAAAAGTATTCAAAAGAAAGCCTATGAAATTGCTCGCTATGTTTTGCCTGTGGCTACTCAAGCGTATCTCTATCATACGGTGAGTGCTTTGACCCTACTTCGGTATTATAAAATGATGGGGTGCAGCGATACGCCTTCTGAACAAACATTTGTGATTCGTCGAATGGTTGAAGAAGTTGTGAAACTGGATCCTGATTTTAAAAAGGAATTAAGCAACTCCTTAGATCTTAAAACAGAGAGCGAAGAGGTATCATTTTCAAAAGCCAAACGATTTTGTAAAGAGTTCGATGCCAGACTTCAAGGGCAGTATTCGATTTTGGTAGACAGTAGTCAGAATGCTCAAGTTACTTTGGCCCAAGCCGTGCGCGCTGTTTTGGGAAAGGCAAAAGAAGATCTGACAGATAAAGATGCCATTGATCTTGTTTTAAATCCTTCTAAAAATAATCTTTTGGGAAATACGCTAAATCTCATGACACTTTCTAAATTGACCCGAACACTTTTTCAGGTTCATTTTACGTTTCAAAAGAAAATAAGTCATACCGCAGATTCTCAAGATCAGCGCCATCGGATGACGCCTGGATCAAGGCCACTTTTATCTGCCCACTATTTTGGAGAGCCGGATGTCATCTACCCTAAACTCCTGGGTGAAGTTTCCAGTGCCAAAAAATGCTACGATGAAGTGATAGAGCAAACGGTAGAAGCCGTTAATACTCTTTTAAAGAGTGGAGTGTCTTTTGAAAAAGTCCATTATTTGCTTCCGAATAGCTGGGGCATTCGATTTCATGAATCGGGAGATCTCTTAAACTGGCATCACAAATGGAAATTAAGGACATGCTATAATGCCCAAGAAGAAATTTTTTATGCATCGGTTCAGGAACTTATGGAAGTTCAAAAAAAATTTCCTTTGATTGCTGCCACTATCAAAGCCCCTTGCTTTATTCGAAAGCTGGCTCAGGAAAAACCGTTTTGTCCAGAAGGGGATCGCTATTGTGGCGTCCCTGTTTGGACGCTTCCCATTGAGCGGTATCAACGCTTGATTTGAACCAAATTTGTCTCTCAAGTGCCAATTTAGGGCATTTTTTGAGCTCTTCTTTTATTTCATTTTTTAAGAGAAATAAAAACATCAGTATTTTCAATGGGTTATAAATATTTAAAAAAGTAAAATGGGTGGCACACGGCTTGCTTAGATATAAAAGTAGAGGTGCATATGTCAAAAAGTAATGATAAAACCCAAGGCGTTGTTTTTGTTCTCCCAAAATCCAAAGAGTTTTTTGGACGTATCAGTGAAGACTTTCAAAAAGTTGGAGCGTTGGCTAGAGAACAAAAAATTATTTCTGGAAGAACTCATCTGGTTTCAACCGGAGTGGCCGAAGCAGAAGCAAAAAAAGAAATCCAATCTCTCAAAGAACTTAAAGATAATCTTTCAAAACTGTCACAACTTCACAATAAATTAAAACTCATGTTAGAAGAATTGGATCAGCTGGTTGAAGAAGACAATTAATGAACGAATTCTTTGTTTGCGTACAGATTATTTTCAAGAATATTAAAGTAAGCCCTAATAATTAACTCTCTTGATTCCTCAGAAAGTCCACGAATAAATTGTTGTTTCAATAAAAGCGTAGGTTGATGGATGAGCGTATCAACAAGATGTTTCATTTGCTGGAGTTGTTTCATATTGAGCCCTGTTAAATAATTTCCAGGGGCAATGCCAATGGGAGACACTTGTGAGAACACTTTTTTAATCTGGTCGGGATCAAACAAAATATGATTTCCTTTGGCCGATTGGGCAAAGATATATTCAAGTTGATTAAATTTAATGGTCTCAGATGCTTCCATGGATTGTAATATAGGAAGTAGGTCAGCTTTAGTCAAGGTTAACGTAAAGGACAGATTGAAAATTTTAAAATTTTGTGGTAAAGATATCTTCGCAATGAATATCAAAAACTGTCTGTGTGCTTTTTTTGTACTTTTGGGTGGAGTGTCTTCTTTGGCCTTTGCGGGTGCTCCTACCCAAAGTGAGAATACTGCATCTGAAGGAAATTTAAGGGAAAGCTTCCATCGGCTTGAAACCTGGTATCAAATTGCCAGTGTGAAGCCTCTTGAAAAAACTCAAAAATCTACTCTTCAGTCTCTTTTGATTAAGGGAGGGATTGTCTTAACTCCAGAAGTCAGTCTTTTGTTGGGTCTGCCTTTGGTAACCCTAGGGAGTGAATTGGCGCTGACCAATCCTTTTTTAGGGATGGAGGCTACTCTTTTTGAGGGGTTAGTGAAAGATTTTCCAACTTTTGTAACGTTAACGGGGGGAGTGAAGATCCCCTTGGCCAGCCAAAAAGAATTTGTCTTTAAAAGGACCGATGTGAAGATCGGTCTTTCAACCCTTCGAGAAATTCATCATTTAAATTTAGTTACAGATACGGCCTATATCATTAAAGTAGACTCTCAGAGACAGCAAAATTATGGAAATGAGTGGTCTTTAATGGTCGGCAGTGAGCTTGATACAGGGTATAATTTTTCTCCCGGTATTCATTTAAATTATAGACGTGCAGGCGGATTTCAAAGTGAAAAGGAAAATCTTTCTGGGCGTTCTCTGTTTATTTTAAAACCTCAGTTTGCTTACTTTTATGATTCAGAGACAACACTAACAGGTTCTTTGGCGATGCCCATGGGACGCCAAGGCATCAAAGATAATTTAAAAATCTTTGGTGATTACACCATCGCAGGCGTGGGGGGGAATACGTTTTCTCTCACGTTTGAAAAGAAGTTTTAATTACTTTACGCTCGTATTTTTCTGTACAAAAATCAAATATACTTGCATGGCTTGAACATTGGGAGAAGTTTGATAGTACTGCCCAACCGTTTGGCTTCCCCGAACATCTACGGTGACATAAAGCTGCGGGTTTTGAGCAAACTGAATGCGGCACAAGGGTAAAGTAGGATTCCCAATATCCATTAAATCTAGAGTAACTCCAGATTGAATCAGCGGCTGATTAAAAGCTTCAGCCACAATATGTTTTATTCCTTGCCCATCAATGATGGCTAATTTTACAGAATAAATTTGATCAAAAGAAATGGGAGCAGTAACCGTAGTATTGATCCATCCCAGGGGACTATTTCCAGAGATCATGGGAACGGTAATTGGGATGGATTGTTCAATGAGATCTTCTTGATTGCCTAACTGACCACAACTGACCACTACAGCCATCAATAATAGAGCTAGAAGCCCCTTTATAAAAAGTTTAAACATGGATTTCCTCCTTCATTACACAACACTTGCATTCGTCCTTACCCCTTAAGAGAGCAAAAGGCGTGCCAGCTGTAAAGGAAGCTTAAAAACGAGGGAGAAGTATTGGATTTAACTCTTTTTTCCCCCGATCATGAGAAATCTATGAGAGAGAGATTTAAGAGTATTTTCGGGTCGATTGCTTAATCAGATGATGAGAAGTTAGACAGGAGGTCAACCATTCGGGTTATAACTGGCGACGATACTGCCATTAATTTTAAGATCAATGAGGGAAATTTTCCCTGTAGGAAAGGGAAAAGAGAGAGGCTTTCCTTGAACAATCTCAACTGTCTTAGGTGCCCCAATTTCTGATTTATACATTTGCACAAAAAAATCGATAGATGGTTTGGGTGAGTCATTCGTCATCGTAAAGGTCAAAGAAATAAAGACAGGTGTTTGCTGATCTCCTCCCGCGATGGCCTGAAGACTCCCCAACGGTAAATTATAGAGAGAAAAAACAATGGCAAAAGGAACATCGGATATATTGGTAGCGCTGGGATCTTGAGCAGACGACGGAGGCCCTTTAAAAATAACTTGGGCAAGCATGACATTAGCATTGTCATTTAAGGGGACCGTATCGGTTGCTTTAATATTCGCAGAAGAACGAATGCCTTCTGTAGAACAAGCCATTAGCCCTAAAAAAATAAAGGATAATACTGAAATTTTATTCTTCATACGTTCAATAATATATCTCTATTTTACTATAAAAGGATTGAAAAAATAATGAAAAAAATAAAGAATACATCATATGCCTAAAATTGAGCTCAAATTTTCTCATCTTATTTTAATGTTTTTGTGTTTTTCTGGGTGTGCACATCTTTCTTCTCCGAAAGAAGCCATTGAACTTAAAATTAAGGGAAAAAAAGGAGATATTGAAATATCCCTTATTTCTCTCTCTCGTGAAACTCAATATTATGAAAAAGGAGAGTTAAGCCAGCGCTCTATTCGAAATTTAACCTTAAAAATAAAATCAGAAATAGACTTTATAGAGGGTGAAAATTTTTGGATTCATAATACGACGGTTGAAAAAAAGGGGAATGAGGCCCTTCATGGGTTTGGATTTCCAGAGCTTCGTGAAACGATTAAACTAAAATTAAATCCAAAAGGGCGGGTATTAGAAGTAGAAGGCTATCCCAAAGATTCTGCATTTTATTTACCACCGGTGATGTTGCCTCTGACAAACGTACGCATGGGAGAAATGTGGGAAGAAACGTTTCACTGGAATGGGGAAGGACAGCCGGTGTTTTTAAAAACAACGATTCAATGTACGCTAGATTCCGTTCAAGAATGGGAAAAGAAAAAAGTGTATAAGATTACGATGAAAGCCATTTCTTTACTGGAAGAAGAGGATCGAGATAATCCAGATTTTACGTTTAAAAGTTCTTCAGAAGGGTATTTTCTGTGGGATAACGAGAAGGGCAGTGTGGTGTATGCCCAAAGTACGGGGCGAGATGAAGTGAAATCACTGAAGGATAAAAATCTGTCTGTAACCATCACTCAATTTACGTCTAAGACTATCCCGTGATTATTTTACGTAATAATTTCTTATGTAAAGTACAGATAGAATGAGTAACAAGAGATAGATAAATACATTTCCATAGAGCGTATAGAAAGAATGTTGGTTAATGACAGACACGGTATCAATGAGAATGGCTTCTTTAAAAATTTTAGTTTTTGATTGAATCTTTCCAGTCAAATCAATAAATGCGCTCACTCCTGTATTGGCACACCGAAGCATCGGGGTCCTATTTTCAATGGCCCTCCACACATGAAGCATCAGGTGTTGATAAGGGCAAGGGGTATTCCCAAACCAAGAATCATTGGTAATGGTGACAATAAATCTTCCTCCTAATTTAACAAATTTTCTGACAAAGTTAGGGAGGAGTCCTTCAAAACAAATGAGAGGGACGAGACTTAAATCTTTGGTTAAAGACATGACTTCTGTTTTAGTCCCTGGAGAAAAATCTCCAATTTCTGGCAGGAGTTTTTTGATAAAAGAAAATTGGCCTAAAAAAGGTAAATATTCTCCAAAAATTAAAAGATTATTTTTGTTATATCCGCCTAAAATTTGAAAATAATTAGAAATCAAAAAAGCACTGTTATAGATTTTTATCTGATTGGGATGGGTATTTAAGGTTTTATTATAGCCTCCAAAAAAGACAGGAACGCTGGCTTTCGAAGACAAATTAAACATGATTTCTCGGTTTAAAGGTTTATCCTCAGAAAAATATCCGGGAACGGCAGTTTCTGGAAGGACAATGAGATCTAATTTTTTTTCTTTAGCGGCTTTTAACACCAGCTCTTCATTAATGGCCCGAACCCGATCTACGGCATAGCCATATCCTTTGGAACTTTCAAATTTTTCAAGATTTCCGACATTCGTTTGTACCAAAGCTGCTTTTACGGATGGAGAAGTTTTCATGGCCTCTCTGAGATCTCGAAGTCGAATCGAACTATAGAAAATAGAAAATAGAAGACATAGCAGGGTGGTGATGAGCCCAAGAGTCGGAAATATTTCGGTGTCTTTTTTAATCCATCGAATGAGCTCATAAATAAAAATATTTACGAGTACAACCAAAAATGTAACTCCATGAACACCCGTCAGATCTGCAATTTGAATGATCCAGAGTTTTTTATAAAGGCACGCTCCTAAATACCAATGAAAAATCTGAGGAAAGAAAAATTCAACGAGGGTGTAAAGAAGAGGAACCCAAAGCGTTAGGGGGAGACGGATGGGGAAACGATTTAAAAGATACGTAAAAAGTGCAATATGAAGATTACAGATGAGAGCAAAGAGTAAAAATAAAATGCCACAGACCACATAAGGAAGATGTCCAAATTCTCGAAGCGTATGAATGACCCAATAGAAGGCGCCGAAGGAAATCAACGTTCCCAATAAGAATCCAAAAGCAGCTGCTTGCTTCGATGTTTTTTGGTGGAGGACAAAGAATAAAGGAATGAGGGCTACCCAAATGAGGCCACTCATGCCCACTTTTGGAAATGCAAGTACCACAAGAAGTGCGCTTAAACAGGTAAGTAAAATTTCTTTTTTATACGGATTAATGAGATGGAGCATGTATGATCCGTAAAATTTTCTTTGGGATATCGGTATTATCCTGACCGCCTTGAAATACTTCAGCCTGAGGTCCAAAACTAAAAATAGGAACAGGCGAAGACGTATGTCCGTGAGTATTGCCCACCTTAAACATGTCCAGAGAAAGTGTGGTGAGCCCTGCTTTTTTAGATACCAAAGATCCTAAGACACGTGCCCGTTCATGAACTTCTAAATCTTTGCTTTGTTCGATCATGTTTATTTCTTCTTGTGTAGGAGTGAGTTTAGCATAATGACTCAAGACTTGGGTAATACTTTCTTTTTTAAATCCCCGTACCATCTGATTAAAAGAAATGGTTTGAGAATTTAAATAAGCATAATCGGTGGTTTCCGGCATCGAAAGACCGGCCGTTTCATGATCTGCAGTAATAATAAGAAGAGTATCTTTTCTTTTTTTAGAAAATTGGTAGACGGCTTGAATCGCCTTATCAAATTCTAAGATTTCTTTAGAGAGGGTGGCCATATCTAACGCATGGGCTGCATGATCAATACGTCCCCCCTCGATCATGAGAAAAAAACCTTTGGGAGAAGGAGCTAAAAGTTCTAAGGCCTTTTGGGCCATCGTAGAGAGGGGAGGTTCATTTTTCATTTCAGGAATTTCTTCCCGATCCATTTCATAATTTAAGTCTGAGGGATGAAAGAGGCCTAAGAGTTTTTTCCCCTGAAGACGATGAAGGGCAGAGAGTTCAGCAGGAGTATACACCAAAAGATACTGGTCCTTTTTAAATTGAGGCGTCAGATCTAAAAAATGTTTTTTCCCTCCGCCCAAGAGAAGATCTACGTGATTTTTTAGATACCACTCGGCAATTTTTAATTTTTCTTTCCGGTTATGAACATGAGCCGCAAAACCAGCAGGAGTGGCATCGGTAATATCGGTGGTGGTCACCAGTCCAGTTTTAAGCCCTCTACCTTTAAGAATTTCAAGAATGGTTTTTTGATCTTTTCCTTGCGCGTCTTTTCCAAGGGTATGATTGGTGGTTTTATATCCGGTAGCCAGCGCCGTGGCAGCAGCAGCAGAATCGGTGACGGGGTTATCTGCGGATGCAGTAAAAACAATACCTTGATGGGGGAGGGTGAACATAAACAGTTTTTTTTGTGAGAGTTCTTGAGTGAGATGAAGATGATTATACCCCATCCCATCACCAATCATAAAAATAATATTTTTAACTTTTTCGGCGGTGGCATCGGGGGAAGAGAAAAGAAAGAAAGAAAGAGCAATGAGTACAACAAATTTTGGTGTACGTTTATTTAAGGAGATTAAGGACAAATGGGAGAACATACGTGTAAGAAATATCACCCAACGCTTCATGTTTCACCTGAGGCCCCCACGCCGCAAAAATGGCTTTCATGGATGGGAGCGTAGGATCATATCCATGTTGTCCATAAAAAGAAGCAGGTTCCATGAGTTCCCCCTCCACGGTGGAATCATTAAAGTGATACCCTGGTTTTCCTACCAAAATAAGATCTCCGCTATTGGCATGATTTAAACCAACCGCACTGGATTCTTCCCGAATGAGAATTTGCGAAACCGCCTCTTCTTGTTTAAAAAGTTTTACAAGATCTTGTTTTATTTTTTCAAATTTTTCTTTGGGTACTGTTCCATTAGGTTCTCGTCCAGATAAATTAATATAGACATGGCCACATCCCCCAGAACTAAACGCTCTGGCTGTTACGGAGACTTTATCTAAAAAACCCCGTTTCATGAGGAGACGATTGGGATAGTAGACCGTATGGAGGGGTTCCATCCCATGGTCGCTGACAATCACAAGATTGGAAGAGGGATTTTGGGTTATCAGTGAATGAATCACAGAATTGGCCTGCATGTGTCCTCTTCTAATGATGTCTAAAAAGAGTTGGCTTTTACTTTCTGAATAATCTTTTTGTTTTGGGTTTACCATCGAAAATGAGTGCCCCAACTCATCTAAGATAGGCTGATAGGTTAGAATAGCATCCCATGGTTGATTTTTAGCTGCCGTAAGGGTTGCGTTTTTCAAAAATTCTGAAAATCGAATGGCTTGTTCTAAAACCATTTCTTCTGTTAAAAATTCATTACTCCTGTCCGGAGCTCCTGGCCAAAATCCCACTTCTTTATCCATGAGTTCTTGGAAAGATTTTGGATAGGCTTTAGTATATGACACCACTCCGGTGTACCATACCAGAGAGGATAAGTTGGGAGAGAGAGAAATCAGTTGACACCAACTGCCTTTAAGAATTCCATTTGATTTAAAACTAACCGCAATCCAAGGAGAATCAGAGGTTACTTTCCCCATATATCCATTGGAAAGAAGTGCATCATTATCAACAATTAAAGTGTCGTAATTAGAAGTATTATCATCGGTTGTATCTAAGGCTACTATTTTAAAAGGTCTTTGAACAAAATTTTGACCTGCTTTATTTTTTTTAGGACTGTGGTGATGAATAATCGTAGAATCATAATCCACTGAATTTGGGCTTTCTAAAAGATAAAACGTTCCTTCTTGAGGAAGGCTATAGGAACGAATGTCTTGGGGAAGTGGGCGTGTATAAGGGGTAAACTGACTCTTTGTAAATTGTTGAATAGAGGAAGGGGCTTCGCTTTGATTATAGGCCATGCCCCAATCGGCCGATCTTCGCTCATCGGTCCAATCAGCCGCAGGATAGGCAATAACGCCCACTTTTTTCCCTTGAGCCCTTAAGATTTCCCAAAGGGTTTGAGTATCTGATTCTAATTTTTCTTCAAACCCATTGGTGGATTGTCCAATGGGATCTAGAGTTTTATGAAAATTATTAGAAACAATGCCGGTGTGCTCTGGAGAAGTTCCTGTAATTAAAGAAATGTGGCTTGTAGCCGTTAAGGATGGAAGGGTGACCTGCATGGAGTTTGCCAGCGTTCCTTCTTTTTTAATTTTCCCCAAACCTTGTGTTCCAAAAAGTTCTTCATCTAAAAATTTGTGTAAGTTTTGATTGGCAAAGCCATCAAAGCTAATGAGAATGACTTTATGGGAATTAGCGCTTTGGGTTGTGTGAATGAAAGGAAGAGAATAAACCAGAAAACCAAGGATAAGGATACTGAGAACGGGTAAAGCCCATTTTTTCATAGTCACCTCGTGCTAAGTTTCTAGCAAAGGGGCTGAGACGAAGTCAAGGAAAATGGCTTACTGAAGCAGGGAAATCGTAAACGGAGCAATGTGTTTTAACACCGAATAAGCATTAATGACGCCACCGGTTCTAATTTTCCCTTTTAAGGAAGGAAGGGGATCAGTGCTTTGGGTCATTAAAGATTTTAATTCTATGGCAGAAAGTTTCCCATATCGAGACAATGCTAAGGCCGCAATTCCAGTTACGACCGCTGTAGCTTGAGAAGTACCTGTCATATATCCATATTGTCCTTTGGGGAGCGTGCTATAAATATTTTGCCCAGGAGCGGCCAAGTCAATTTTCATTCCATAGTTAGAAGAGTCGACCAGTTTTTTTAGTGGGGTCAAAGCAGCGACTGCAATAATATTACTGAGTCCATAGGAAGCCGGATAGTAAGGATGAAGATCTGCGTTTTGTCGTTCATTCCCACCGGCCGCCACAACCAAAATTCCTTTGGCTTGAGCTTCAAGAATGGCATCATGTTCCGCCTGTGAAAATTCTGCACCGCCTCCACTATAGTTAATGATATGAGCACCATTGGCAATGGCATAACGAAAAGCTTTTACTGTATTATTTAAATTATCCTGACCAGAAGCGGCTTGAGAATAATATTTTAAAATCATCAGACTTACATTGGGGCAGATCCCGGAGATTCCAATACCATTTCCTTTGACAGCTCCGATAATGCCTGCCACATGAGTACCATGACCATGATCATCATAGGGGAGAGAATCGTTATCCACAAAGTCCCATCCCATAACATCATCCGTATAGCCGTTTTTATCGTCATCTATACCATTATCCAAAATTTCTTTTGGATTTTTCCAAAGATTGTCTTTTAAATCCGTGTGATTGTAATCCATGCCGGTATCAATAATGGCGACTACAATTTTTTTATCCCCTTGGCTTAAATTCCAAGCTTTTTGAATTTGAAGAAAAGAATCTTCTCGAACGGCCCAGCTTAAAGAAACACCAGGATCAATTTTATGAGGAACCACAAATGTGGGGGTAAAAGCCAAGGCTTGATTGAGCAGGGGCTCTTCGTGGTTATTCTTGTGAATGCTCCATTTAAATTGATTTGCGCTTAAGATCAGGAGTACGACTGAGATATAAATACTTAAAATAACTGTTTTTCTCATAAGCAGGGTCCTTGCCCTTTTATTAGAGCAATCTGCGTGCCAGAAAGGCCATTTTTGTAACTATTTGAAATTACAAGACTAATTTTTAGGTCTGTTGAAGAGATAGGCGCCAAAAAAGCCCATTTACGTCAGTAAAAAATACTTTTGATAATGGAGAGGGTTAAAAAATGAATAATATTAGGGAGTTGTGGATATTTTTGAAAGTTTGTCCAATTCTTCTACAGGTGATGAGGATTTTAAATCCTCTGGAAAGACTTTAAAAGTACCTTCATGGATATAGTAGTTATTGGTGAAATTTCGAAGAATAAGTTTTACATAACTTCGAGTTTCTTTATATGGGATTTCTTCAATAAATTCTTCAAGATCGGGTGTCCAGAGGCGGTTAACCCATTTTTTTGTAGCCTCTTGAGAAGAGTTATAGCCAGCCAATGCTAAAATAAGATTGTTATCAAATGTTTTTAGGAGTTCCGCAAGATAAAAGGTGCAATAGCGAATATTGACTTCGGGGATTAAAAGCTCATCGTTTTTTTTAAGTGTAATATTGAGGCGTTTGGCCATTTGGCGTGCCATATAAGGGGTCATTTGTAAAAGCCCATAAGCATCGGCTGTTGAAATGGCTTGAGGGTCAAATGCACTTTCTTGTCGCATGACAGATAAGATTAAATAAGGATCCAGATGAAATTGCTTTGCATATTTTTGAATAAGTTCCCAATAACGTTTGGGGTAGGCGAGCCTTACATGTTCCTTGGGGAGTTCATTGAGATAAGAGTTTTGAAGTCCATTTAAAATCGTAAAGGCAGAAACATAATCCCCCGAAAGACTATAAAGGCTTGCCATGTAATATTGGAATCTCCATGAAGTATTAAAGAGTGTTTTAAAGTTTGCTGCTTGTTTTAATTCTTGAGCGCCATCTTCTCCCAATCCCAAATGAATTAGATTTAAGGCTTTTTGGTAATAGGTGGGGTGAAGAGATCTAAAAGCATTTTTTGAGAAAGAAAAGGCAGAATGATCTTGAAAAGAGGTGGGTTTTAAAGGTTTTTTAAGTCGATGAAGGGAGCGAATGCCATAATAAGAGTAGGGATTTTTTTCTGCTAATTCCGTCAAAATATTTTTGGAATCTTGGTTTTCCCCCTTATTTTCATAGGTTCTGGCAAGCCAATAGCTAACGGTGGCATAATAGTCCGACTTTGGAAATTCATCTCTAAAATTTTCAAAGGCTTCTATGGCTTCTTCCCAATTTTTAGCTTTGTAAGCATACCATCCTTTTAAATAGGCAATTTCTTCATTTAAAACCGATGCAAACATATTTTTATAGGATAAATTTAAATATTCAAAAGCCTTTTGATAATTTTTTTCTTCAGCAGAAATTTTAGCTAAAATAAAGTAGCAGTTACCGACGTAATTATGATTGGGCCAGCTTAATAGTTTTTGGATATATTTTTTAGCAGCTAGCGTTTGTTCTTCATTCCAATAAAATCGTACAATTTCATAAAGCCATTTAGGGTGATAAGGAAATTCTTTGTTATGAGCTTTTTGAAATTTAGCCAACTTCCACAGTATTTTTAAATAGTCTTCCTTTTGATTTTGTCGTTTGTAAATCGTAGCTAAGTTAGAAAAAGCATCTTCGATATGGGGATTGGTTTTAGGCTGTGTGTTAATAAAACGCCAAAATTTTCGAATGGCCGTGGGATAATTTCTATCTTCAAAATCAATCAGCGCATCTTCATAAAGATCCTTGGCTTTGGCATGTCTTTCCTTGGCGGTTAGTTTTTCAGGAATTTTCGCCTGAAACTCAAATTGACAGGTTTTTTTAATAAGTTCTTCTAAGCGAATAAGGGCGGTACTTTCAGAAAAGCGATCCAGGAGGCTTTGTTTAAAAGAAGATGCCAAAGAACAATTATTTTCATCCAAGGCTATTTTCCCCTGATAAAAAAGAACATATTCTTGCAAGGGATATTCGGGAGGGAGAGTTGCAAAATAATAGCGTGCTTTTGAAAAATTTTGAGTCTGATAGTGTAAATACCCCAAGGTTAAGGCGAGATCCAATTTTGAACGGCTTTTGTCATCTTGGATCGACAAAAATTGTTTTGTTTTATTATCTATTTCCAAAGCAAGTCTATGGGCGGGCAAGCGATCCAGATTGATGTCTTCAGTATTAAAATCAATATAGACTTTTTGAGTCGCACAAGACGTTAAAAAGAAAACACTTAAGATGAAGAGGATGCGCATGTTTTTGTGATAGCGTGATCAAAAAGGCTCATGAGCTTTTGGGTCATTGGGCCTGGTTTCCCGCTACCAATTTTTCTTAACGTTTGGGTTTTGCAATACGTAACCGGTAAAATTCCTTTTAAGGAGCTGGCCAAGAAACATTCGTCTGACGATAGAAGCATGGCTTTAGAAATTTTTGTTTCTTGAACATTTAAATGGTTATTTTTAGCCAGACGAATAATAAATTCTCGAGTGAGTCCTCTTAAGATCCCACTTTCTAAGGAAGGAGTGTAGAGCTTTCCTTTTTTGATGATAAAAATATTGCTGGTTGTTCCTTCAGTAATATAGCCATCTGCATTGCACATGAGGGCATCAAAAATAGAGGATCCTTGTTTTTTAGCTTCAAGATACGCCAAAATATTATTAAGGTAATTCCCTGATTTAATATTAGGGTCTATGGATTTTGGGTGATTTCTCACAATCGAAACAAAAGTGAGTTTTACGCCTGTTTTATAATATATTTGAGGGAAGGGAATAAAGGGTTTTACAATAATAATGAGAAGAGGATGAGGACAAAGTTTTGGGTCAAACCCAATATCGCCATAGCCGCGACTAACAATCACTCGAATATAAAGGTCTTCTTTTTTTGTTTTTTTCCAGTAATGAAGCGCTGTGTTTAACGTTTCTTGCAAAATTTTTTCTTTGGGAAAAGGCATTTTTAATTCAAGCCTTTGGGCAGAGTAAAAAAGCCGATCAATATGTTCTTCAAATTGCAGGGGAGTGCCATGGCACGTTCGAAAAGTTTCGTATACGGAATCTCCGTATAAAAAGCCATGATCCAATACAGGAATTACGGCTTGATGAATGGGAAGGATTTTCCCCTGAATGTTAACAAAACCCTTCATTATTTTTAGCCTCATGGTTAAGAAAAAACCCTATCATTTCTTGCAAATAAATATCAACTGTTTAATGATTTTTCACGTTCAAAAAAGTATACAACAAATGAGATTCATTGAGTTTTAATGGGGTTTTCATAATCGAAAAATTATGATGTTGCTGACGGTACAGTAGAAATATCTGTTTTTAAGAACTATTTTGGCCCGCCGTTTGCATTTATAAAAGGGTAGAGACATTTTCCACCTAGCCAGAGCGGTGTTAAGAAATGTAGATCCCCAACCCCCCGCATTTTTTGACCCCACTCTGGCTTTTTAATCTTTATCTTTCTACAATAACCGCTAGCGCTTCACCACCACCGAATGGTTATGCTGCTTTTTCAAAAAGATCTGGGAATACCAAAACAGCGGGATGTATATGCAACGTTTTAGCCAAAATTTTAGCCCTTTGAATTCCTAAGTTAATTCGATTGCTTTCTAAACTAGAAATAGTGGCTTGAGTCAGATGTGTTTTTTTCGCAAGATCTTCTTGAGAAAATTCATTTTTCTCTCTTAAGATTCGCAATACCTCTCCTGTAGAAAGACTTACAGATGAGACAGCGGGCGAAAATTTTTCCTCTAATGCTTTCTTAGTACTTTTTCCTATAGTCATGTGCAGTTACCTCCAAAATATTTAGAGCGTGTTCGAAGATTCAGTCATTCTGAGGGTGTTAACCCGAAGAATCTCTTTTTTATTGTCGAGATCCTTCGCACTTCGTGCTCAGGGTGACAGATAAATTTCGATTACCGAACAAGCTCTATTTTTACCAATTCATTGGGTAATATCAACTTAATTGGGTAATTTAATAGGTAATATCATTATCTTTCTACAATAACCGCTAGCGCTTCACCACCACCGATGCAAATGGCGGCACATCCCAGACGGGCATTGCGATGTTTCATGGCATAAAGAAGGGTGGTTAAGATTCTTGTACCGCTGGCACCGATAGGATGGCCCAGCGCAATGGCACCTCCATGGACATTAACTTTTTTATCATCTAAAGAAAGTTTATCGATCGCAGCTAACGTGACAATTGCAAAGGCTTCATTAATTTCAAAAAGATCAATATCAGAAATTTTTAATTTTGCTTTGGCTAATACTTTTTTAATCGCTTCTACGGGAGCTGTTGTAAACCATTCGGGTGCTTGGGCGTGGCTGGCGTGGGCAATTATTTTTGCGAGTGGTTTTATTCCTCGTTTTTTAGCTTCGGATTCTGACATCAAAAGAACGGCTGCAGCTGCATCATTAATTTTAGAAGCATTACCTGCCGTTACTGTTCCATTTTTTTCAAATGCAGGGGCCAGAAGCGGAAGTTTTTCTAGATTCACTTTGGTGAGTTCTTCATCTTCTTCGACGGCATAAGAAGCTCCTTTGGGAGAAACAACCGTCATGGGAATGAGTTCTTCTTTAAAAAGTCCTTCTTTTTGGGCAGAAAGTGCGCGTGTATAACTTTGGATGGCATATTCATCTTGCTCTTTTCTCGAAAAATTACATTCTTTGGCGCAAAGCTCTGCACAAGCGCCCATGTGAAATTCATTATAGGGATCCCACAATCCATCTTTAATCATAGAGTCGGTCACTTGGCCGTGGCCCATGCGATAGCCACTTCTTGCTTTTTCAAGAAGGTGAGGAGTAAGGCTCATATTTTCCATGCCTCCGGCGACCACAATAGAAGCATCTCCGGTTTGAATAGCTTCACTTCCTAAAATCACACTTTGAAGCCCAGAGCCACAAACCTTTCCAATGGTAGTGCAGGGAACCGAGTGAGGAAGGCCTGAAAATAATGCTGCTTGTCTAGCGGGTGCTTGACCCATACCGGCGGTTAGCACACACCCCATGATTACTTGTGAAATGTCTTCTCCTTTAATATGTGTACGAGAAATAACTTCTCGAATGACATCAGCTCCCAATCTTGGAGCAGGGATGTGACTTAATTTTCCATTAAAACTTCCAATGGGAGTTCTGCTAGCGGTGACGATAACTGTGTTTTCCATGGCATAAAAACACTGGCATAAATTGAAAAAATTGACAAGAATTGAATTTTATTTTATGGTAATTGCGTTGTGTTGTTAAAAATCCGTTTCTTTATTCTTCTTTTTCTCGTGATTCCCTCTAGTACTTTCTCGCTTCAGCTTCGCCCTCAAGGCTGTATTTTAAAAGATGCCTCAGAGCAAAAACTCTACGATCATGCGTTAGAGCGAATTCAACATATCAGTTTTACTTCACAAAATTTTCCTAAGCGTTTAAAACCCTTAAGTGTTTTTGATTTTAAAACCAATAATCCTTTTCCTTTTGTTCCGAATAGTCAAAAGGTTTGGTACGATACCACAGAAATCAGTAACATTTTAGTTTTGCTTATTGAGTTTGAAGATCCCTCTCATAATCAAATCCCAAATCCCAACGATCCCGGTCAGATGTGGGTAGATGATTTTTCTCCGGATCATTATAAGAATATGCTCTTTGATCGACGGCCTGAAAAATATACGATGACCAATTTTTATTTAGAAAATTCTTCTGGACGATATACCGTCGATGGAAATGCACATGGGTGGTTTAAAGTGCCGCACCCTGAATCTTTTTACGGAGCCGATGCCAAAGACCGCCATGATTTAGATGGTGCCAATGGCCCTGTGTGGAGAGTTATTCAAGATGCCGCTCCTTTAATTGCTCAGGATCCGGCTATTGATTGGGCATCTTATGACAAGATTGATCGATACGATTGGGATAGTGACGGAGATTTTAGTGAACCGGATGGCTATATCGACCATGCGATGATTGTGCATGCAGGGGTTGGGCAAGAAGAAGACGGGGGAGCCCAAGGGGATGATGCCATTTGGTCTCACCGAGGCAGAGCCAATTATCAGCCTATTCAATTAGGCATCCAAGCGGTGGGGCCTCAAAAATATGTAAAACGAGGTGGGATTCAAGTAGACCCCGCTCATGATCTTTGGGTGTTGGATTATACGATGATGCCTGAGAATGGAGCACCAGGAGTTTTTTCTCACGAATTTGGGCACGATCTGGGATTGCCAGATTTATATGATACTGAACCTCAAAATAATTCAGATTCCTCAGTCGCATTTTGGTCCATCATGAGCCAAGGTAGCTGGGCTTCTTTAAAAGATACCCCTCAGGGGAGTGTGCCGACTCATTTTTCTGCGTGGGAAAAAATGAAATTGGGCTGGCTTGATTATGATGAGGTAACATTAGGCAATGAAGATATTCATAAGTTTGCGCTTTTAGATAATGTAGAATTTCATGGGCGAAAAGCGCAGGCTTTAAAAATTAATTTACCCAAAGCCAAACGAACTACCAAAATTGCAGAACCTATCGAAGGAAAGTTTTTTTGGTACTCTGCTCGAGGAGACGATTTGGTGAATTCTTTAACCACCGAAATAGACTTAACCGGTGTTTTAAAAGCAACGCTCACGTTCAAAGCATTTTACGACATTGAACCCGATTTTGATTACGCCTATGTGGAAATAGAAGATCAAGAAGGAAAATTGGTTTCTATTTCTGGAAATATTACGGTCGATACCAATCCCAATGGGAATAACCTAGGACATGGAATTACAGGAAGTTCCGGTCAATGGGTTGATGCAACATTTGATTTAACCCCGTATGTGGGAATGAAAAAGAAATTGAGATTTCGCTATATCACAGACCCGGGTGAAAATAGGCCCGGTTTTGCTGTTGATGAAGTAAAAATTTTAGAAACCGGTTTTCAAGAAAATTTCGAAGAAGAAAAACCAGAATGGGTGAGTAAAGGATTTTTAAGACTTGAGGCAGGAAATTTTCATCAAACCTATGAGCATGCCTATTTTGCAGAGTGGAGAAAAGATGTCGGATTTGATCAGGCACTGTCCAGTGTCAGTTATCATATTAAAGAAGATAAAGAGCTTAGATACTATGCTTATTCTCCAGGGCTTTTACTTTGGTATTTTAATGGATTTTTTACAGAAGGAGATAACCAAGTAGGAAAACATCCCGGAGAAGGATCGCTCTTAGTGGTGGATGCCAGGCCTGAGCCTCAAAAAAATGGAGAGGGGAAACCGGTCAGAAATACTTTCCAGCTTCATGATGCGACATTTGGATTTATGACTTCTCCTAAGTTTGATATTGCCGGAAAATTTATGTTAGGGGGAACTCCAGCCATGCCGGTATTTAATGATTTTTATTCTTATTATCGATCTGAAGCGCCCAATAATTCTGTTCAAATTCCAAGTCTGGGTCTTACCTTTTCGCTTTTAAACACTTCGCCTGATGAATCTGCAGTTCAAATAGCGCTACATTATTCCAGCCCTAAATAAAAAATAATATAACGTTATTCTTTTTTCTCTTCTTTAGGAGCAGGAGTAAGTTGTGTGAGATAAGTTTGAGCTTTCTTTTGGAGAGAAGACAGCGTTACTTTTTCATCGCTGGTTGAAGAAAGTTCTACTGCATCGATCTTAGAAAGATCTGTTAATATTTCTTTATGCGTTTTAAATTGGCCATAAAGTTCTTTATAGGTTTTGGGATCGTCAGAAGATTTTGCCATAATGCCTTGGGCATAAACTTTGACCAGTATAGTTCCTAAAGCTTCTGTAGCCAATTCATGGGTAGAAGCGGCATAAGAACAACTGCACTGAGAGCGTTTTTCTTTGGGGAGAAGTTCAGATCGCTTTAACACTCTAGAAATATAACTTAAGGTAGTTCCAATCGATTTTTGATCTTTTTCAATATCAAAATCACTGTCTTTTAACGTATTTAAATTTGAAATGACGACAGATTCGGTATCATCTTCTAATTGAAGGGAAGAAAGCTCTGAAGAAGACAGTTTATTGGCTTCTGTGGATTTCCCGCTGTCCATCACAAAGATTTTATCGAACTCACCACATCCGATAAGTGCGAAAGAAGTGGCGATCAGCAACAAAAACGAAAGTCTTAAAACAAGTCTCATGTATTTATGACAATGCAAGCCACATGCCACCCTCACCCTAGCCCTCTCCCCTTGAGGGAGAGGGTATGTGAAGATAAAAGTGACAAAATTTGGTAGACATCCGGACAGAATTTGGCATAACTATGGACCTATGATTTTAAGGGTTATTTTAGGGATATGCTTAGTAGGAGCTACAAGCTGGGCCAGTTCACCCGTAGCAGATTTGGTGGAACAAGTGGCGCCTGGGGTGGTAAACTTGCAAGCCACTTCTATACAAGAAACTATTTCTATAGATTCTGATGATTTTTTTAATTTCTTTGGTCTTCCCACCATTCGTCGTCCTCAGAAAGCCGTGTCCAGAGGATCTGGCTTAATGATTGATAAAGAAGGGTATTTGGTCACCAATTACCATGTCATTGAAGGAGCCGAAGAAGTGATTGCCATTTTAGAAAATAAAACTCAGTTAAAAACCAAAGTCATTGGGTATGATCGAAAATATGATATTGCACTTTTAAAAGTGGAAGAAAGTAAAGCCTATGCGGCATTAAAACTCGGGGATTCCGACAAAGTCCGAATTGGAGAAGATGTGATTGCCATTGGAAATCCTTTTGGACTTCAGCATACCGTCACTAAAGGTATTATCAGCTCCAAACATAGAACGATTGGCGCAGGGCCTTTTGATGATTTTTTACAAACCGATGCCTCTATTAATCCAGGCAATAGTGGCGGGCCGATCTTTAATGAAAAAGGGGAGGTCATTGGAATCAGTACCGCGATTAAGTCTTCTGCTCAGGGAATCGGATTTGCCATTCCCATTAATGTAGTAAAAGACATTGTCGTTCAACTTAAAAAATATGGGCGGGTATTACGGCAGTGGCTTGGGATTGTGGGAGATAATGTTTCTTCTTATATGCCTTCCTATGTGGGGGGATATCGAAAAGGGGTCATTATCATTAATATGGTTCAAGGTAGCCCCGCGGATCGCCAGGGACTGCAAATTGGGGATATTATTTTAGAAGCCAATAAACAGCCTATTTCAGACGTCTATGATCTCCAACGAATTATAGAAAAACGAGAAAATAAAGAAAAAACATCAGAAATTTTATTAAAAATTGTGAGAAATGGAAAATCAGCCATGATTAAAACCATTCCCTTAGAGATTATCCCCAAAGAAGAAAAATTACCGCGTGGACATCAATTTATCTAAAGAATCCGCCATTATCCTAGTGGGGCCACCCGCTTGCGGGAAGACAACGCTGGGAAAAATGCTAGCGCAAAAACTTCATGTTCCATTTTTTGATTTAGATGAGCTAATTCAAGAAAAATATCAAGTTTCCATTGAAGCTTTATTTTCAGCAAAAAAAGAATCTTATTTTAGAGTGTTAGAAACACAGTGCCTTCAAGAATTTTCAAAACGAAGATTGCCGTCTTGTTATATCTTGGCAACTGGGGGAGGGACGGTCATTTCAAAAACCAATCGCCAAATTTTAAAGCACTTGGGGCAGGTTATTTATTTAAAAGCCTCTTCTGAGATGATCTTAGAGCGTCTATCGGAAGAAGAACAGATGAGACCTTTATTTCGAGATGTTTCTCAAGACATGATTAAAATCATCTTGAATGATCGCGAAAGCTATTATAAAGAATCAGATGGGATCGTTGAGGTAACAAAAGGCCAATCGATGTTAAAACTGTGTCAGAAACTGTTAGGAGGATTACATGGGACGAGGAGATAATAAAAGAACACGTAAAATGCTTCGCCGAAAAAGCCAAGCTCAAAAAAAAGCCAGAGAAAAGAAAAGAGCAGAATTGAAAAGAAAATCAAGAAAATCAAAGAAAGGGAAATAAGTATGAAAAGTATGTTCTCTTTTTTAGTGAGTATGTGTATTTTATTTTTTGGCATTGGAAGTGCAAAGGCCGTTGAGCGCTCAGCACCTAAGCTTGTTACCACAGGAGTATCCTCAGTTTTTGTTCCCCTAGGATTTGATGACAACGATAATGTTCAAGTAGTTATTGAAGGATATTTTCCAAATACCTGTTATAAATTAGGTCCATCAAACATTGAAGTTGAGGATGAAAAAGTAAAAATTACGCCTTTAGCTTATTTTTATGCGGGCCCCTGTCTTCAAATGATGGTTCATTATGAAAAGGCGGTAAATCTGGGTCTTTTAAAAGCAGGAAAATATCGGGTAGAAATTTCGCAAACAGTATTAGAGGTTCCGCCTCTGGTTGTCAAAGAAGCCGATCCTAATAACGCTACTCCGGATGATTTTTTATATGCACCTATTAAGAGTGCCTCGATTATTTCTCAAAATCCTCCGGTATTGCGGTTAAAAGGGGCATTTACCAATAGCTGTATGAAAATGGAAGAAGTACGTGTTCCTCCGTCTTATAATCGTACGGTCGCTGTGCTTCCCATTGCCACTTATAAGGGGCAAGAAGGGTGTGCTCAAGTCATGATGCCTTTTGAACAGGATGTTGCCATTTCAGAAAAACTGGCTGGGCGCTATCTTTTTCATATTCGTTCTTTAAATGGTGCTTCTGTTAATTTGATTGAAGATTTATAAAACCTATTTTTGAATCACATATCGAAGATGGGTTCGAAGCGCTTTTAAGCTTAAAACATAGTTTTCACCAAAAATTTTTCCAACCAAATGACGTGTCAGCATGATTTGCTCTACATTTTTGGGGGTAAGGCCTCCCTGAAGTTGGGTATCGTCAATAGAGACCAGCCTTAAATCAAGGTCTTTCCACATGTCTTCCATATGGCCTAGGCTTTTTTCAACGGCATTTTGTGCCCAAAGAAGAGTGTCGTCATCCATGGGAGAATTGAGTTTTAAAATATGTTGTTCAAGCGCCGTCAAAATTTCTCGGATCATTTTTATTTTTTTCAAAGCATATTCAAAATAAGGAATGCGTCCTTCGTTAAGCCACTGCATAAATTGTTGAACACTCACCGTTTGAACTTCAGAATTTGTAAATCCAGGCTGTTTTCGAAGAATATATTTAATCGCAGCCGTGAGCTCTTGGGGAGATTCTTGTGAAGCTTTTGAAAAAAGTTCAGCACAAAATAAAACATGATTTTGGTTTAAGGCTTCCATGAGTGTATAAAATTCAAAAAATATTTTATTTTCTGGAAGTGAAAAAACTCCTCTCAGTAACTCTGGATGACTGTGGCGAAGTTCATCATAAAGATAAGACCATTGTTTGGCAGTGAGGGTTTTTATCCGTTGAAAAGATTCCGGAACACTTTTTTCATAAGTGGCGATGAATTCTCTTGCTGCGGAAGGAAGTTCATGAGGATCTTTTTTGCTGAGATATTGGTATAAATAATCTGGATTTGTAAAAATTTTTCGGGTGTATTGTGGGTAGAAAAATTCTTGTTGAGCTTCATTGGCCAGAGAAAAAAGTTTGGGTTCAATTTCTAAAAGAGTTTCATGCCAAGCTGAAATATTGCGTGTGGGGGCAAGCGTTAACCCTTTATTTTGAGCCATTCTAAAAATCTGTAAAGGATCTAGTAAAATTTCTCTCGTATCAATAAGATCTCGAACAAAACCAAAAATTTCAGCTGTTTCCTCTGAAGCCATACGTTCTAAGCCTCGTCCAATGGCATAGTGAAGGCCCGTCCCACCCGTATCTTTTCGATACATCGCTCGGGTAGAATCTTTGTATGATTTAAAAATTTTGGGTACAAGAGGATGATTGGCGGAGGCTCTTAAAAGCTGTGACATGAGCGCCAAGCGTTGTTTGTGGATGGGAAGCACCAGATCTGACTCTAAGCGGGGGAGTACAGAATCTAAAATTTCAAGATCAATAAATAAAAAGAGTTTTTCAGCCGGCGCATCTAATAAAAGGGTAAATGTTTTTTTAATTTGTCCAAGCTGAAGAGGATTTCTTAAATTCCCTACCGTACTGTCAAAAGCTAAAATAGCATTTTTAAGCTTGGTCTGAACAAACAGCTCATCTGAATCAACCCCTGAAAAGGCAAAGGAAGAAATAAAGAGCAAGCACAGGCACCATTTAACCACAACAATTCCTTTCATAGGATGGAAACACTAGCAAAGGTCATGCCAAGTTAACCTATTGAAAAGACTCGTATTTTTATTTTAAAAAATGTTTAGAGTGTAGACATGGCCTTTCTTTTTTACAAAAAATAATCGTTATGCTACCTTAATTTGATACAGAAGATGGTAAATTTTATCAAAAAACAGTGGTTATTTGTTTCTTTTTTAATACTTATTCTCATGATTGTTGTGGGAGTTTTTGTCATGAGGAAACAAGAAAAAACAAGTGGAGGAGTTATGCTAGAAACCATTAAAGCCTGGGGCAATGTCACAATTGAACGTCATAAACTTAAAAATGGGCTAGAGATTTTATTGGCCCTAAAGCCGGATAGTCCAACGTTTGCCTATTACACTTGGTTTCATGTGGGATCTAGAAATGAGAAAGAAGGTAAAACCGGTATTGCTCATTTTTTTGAACATTTATTATTTAAAGAAACCAAAAATTTAAAAGAAGGGGAATTTGATCGTATCATGGAAATGAATGGCGCTTCTACCAATGCATCAACGTGGGTGGATTGGACCAATTACTATGCGGTTCTTCCTTCCGATGAAGACAAAATGGAACTGGTGATTCGATTAGAAGCCGATCGGATGGCCAACATGATTTTAAATGAGAAACAAATTAATTCTGAACGTGAAGTCATTAAAAATGAACGGCGCTTTCGGGTGGATAACGATGTGGATGGATCTATGAACGAAGCCTTAGATCGCTTGGCTTTTGAAAAACATCCCTATGGGCAACCGGTCATTGGATGGATGAAAGATATTGAAAATTTAAACTTAGAGGATTGTATTTATTTTTATAAAACGTACTATGCTCCTAATAGTGCTACGCTTGTGATCGTCGGAAATTTTAATAAACAAAAAACATTAGAATGGATTGACAAATATTATAGTCCCATTCCTTCTTCCGTGATTCCCAAGGAAGAATTGCCCGAGGAACCTCCTCAAGCTAAAGCCAAAAAGCTGGTATTAAGACGAGATGATATTGAAGATGAAAAGGCTCTTTATGCCTATCACATTCCTCATTATGCCCATCCTGACATTCCCCCACTTGAAATTCTAGGCGAAATGTTGGCGGGGGGAGAAGGATCGAGACTTTATAAATTGATGGTAATTGATCAAGAAATTGCAACCCAGGTGAGCGCAGGGTTAAACCACCTAAAAGATCCAACACTTTTTCAGATCTCTGCCTCCATGAGAAAGAATCAACCCATTCAAAAATCTCACAATCGAATATTTGCTGAAATTAAAAAAATCCAAGAAGAAGGGGTGTCTCAAAAAGAATTAAATCGAGCGAAAAATAGATTTGAGATGGATTACTATCATAGCCTGGAGACCGTCAGTGGAAAGGCCAGAGCGCTAGGGCAATATGAAATTTTAGGAAATTATAAAGAAGCCATTCATCTGATGCGCCGATATCAGGGGGTCACGGTGGAAGATATTCAACGCGTGGCAAAAATGTATTTACAAGAGCCCAATCGTACGATGATTGTTGGACTGCCGAAGAAAGTAAAAAAGCGTAGAAAATGAAAAATTTTTTCTTCATTATTTGTTTATTTATATCAAGTTTTGCATATGCGAGGGGAGGGGTTACGGTGAAAACATTAGAAACAGGACAAAAACTGATTGTTTCAGAAGATAAGAGCCTTCCGGTTTGTTATCTTTATATGGTTTTAAAAAATGGAGCCATCTGGGATCCCAAAGAATTAGAAGGCTTAACCAGCATTACTTCAGAAATGCTTATGCGGGGAACCACCACCCGAACTCGTGAACAGATTCGAGATGAGCTTGATATATTGGGTGCAGAAATTGATATTGAAGCAGGGCAAGAAGGCATTACAATTGTGGGTCAAACGCTCACTCGAAATTTGGATCCTTTTTTAGCTATTTTTTCAGATGTCATCTTACATCCTAGTTTTGATTCCAAAGAATTGGCAAAACTAAAACGAGAGGTCATCTCTCAATTAAAACAAATGCGTGAAAACGATCAGGCGTTGGTAGGGCGATTTTTTATTCGAAGCCTTTTTAAAGGGCATCCCTATGGGATGAGTTCAGATGGAAAAGAATCTACCGTTCAAAAAATTACTGAAAATAAAGTGAAAGATTTCTATCGAAAACTTTTTGTTGGGAACAACGCGCTCTTTGCTGCGAGTGGTGATTTAAATGAATTTGAAATTTCAAAAAAAATCACTCAGGCCTTTAAAGATCTTCCCAAAGGAAAAAGTGTTTCATTCCAATATCCCCCATCACCCATCGTTAAGGGTAAGGAAATTATTCTGATCGATAAACCCGCTCGAACCCAAACTCAAATCATGATTGGCCATGTGGGAATTCAAGTGCTAGATCCCGATTATTTTCCTTTGCTTATTGCCAATAACGCGTTTGGCGGGGGATTTACGGCTCGCCTGATGCAAGAAGTCAGAGTGAAAAGAGGGTGGAGCTATGGTTCTTATAGTTGGTTTCGAGCTCGGAAAACCCCCGGAGAATTTGCCATGATGGCATTCCCTGGAACCAAAGATACGGTGGAAACGTTAAAGCTGATGTTGTCTTTATATGAAGATTATGCAGCCAAAGGCATTACCCAAGAAGAATTTAATTTATCTAAAAATAATCTTATCAATGAATTTCCTTTTAAAATTGATACCGCTCGAAAAAAAGTAAGCCAGCTTATTTTGATGGAATTGATGGGGCTGCCCTCTGATTATTTGGATACGTATCGGAAACGGCTTGAAAAAGTTACTCTAGAAGAAGTGAATCAGGCCATTCAAAAACATGCGGATTCTAAAAATCTCTTCATTGCCATCCTGTGTACCGCTAAAGAATTTAAGAATAAATTAACCTTCTTAGGGAAAGATACAAAAATAACCATTAAGAAATATACCGATGATTGAACTGCTAACAGCTTTTGGAGGAGGAGTGTTGGCTAGTCTTACTCCTTGTGTGTATCCCATGATTCCCATTACGGTGGGCTTTATTGCCGGAAGAAGTAAAACAAGGTTTCAAGCTTTCCTCCTATCGTTGGTTTATGTTTTAGGAATGTCTCTTACGTATTCTACTATAGGGATATTTGCGGCTTTAACAGGGAAGGTTTTTGGAAAAATAACCATGGTGGGCCCTGTTTATTTCATGGTGGGAAGCATTATTCTTTTTTTTGGTTTGGTGCAATTGGGGGTTATTTCTTTCAAAATTCCTCAATCGTATTTGGGGTCTTTGGGTGGAGGAACTTCTAAAGAAGGCACTGGTGGGGCACTGCTCATGGGATTAACCTCAGGATTTGTGGCAGCTCCCTGTACAGCCCCTATTTTAGGGAGCATTTTAGCTTATATCGCAAGCCATCAAAACATGGTTTTTGGTATGGCCCTCATGTTTTCCTTCTCACTTGGACTTGGGCTCTTATTTATTGTTTTAGGATGTTTTACCGGCTTTTTAACTTCTCTTCCAAAATCGGGGACTTGGCTTATTACGATTGAAAAAATTTCAGGTGTTTTTCTGTTGATAATTGGCGGTTACTTTATCTTAAAAGTATTTATTTAGTTACTTTTACAGCATACCGACATAAATTTAATGGAAATAGACTCCATGGAACAGGCAGTGCTTCTACTTTTTGAAATGAAAACTTTTTACATTCATCCATAAATCTTCTTTCTCCAGGAACCTGGATGTAATGCCAAATGTGCGAACTCATCAGTCCAATCATATTTCGATGAACGCCAATATTAATAAAAATACCTTTGGGTTTTAGAATGCGATAAATCCAAGGAAGTGTTTTTGATAAGTCACTATATTCAGATAAAGAACCAGAGGTAATAATTAAATCAAAGAAAGAACTTTCTTGAGTAAATGTTTTTTCGTTGTGGTAGTCACCCACAATAACTGTGGCTTTGGGAAAGCGTTCTTTATAAATTTTAAGCATTTCTTTGGAAAAATCAAAACCCGTTAAAGAGGCACTCGGGTATCGCTGTAAAAGCATTTCAGAGAGTAATCCAGTGCCACACCCCAAATCTAAAATGTGAGGAGCATGGGATATTTCGTTAGAAGAGATTAAAGAGAGAAGAAGCTTTTGAACGGTTGAGTGATAGCGAATGGTTTGCATCATCATTTCATAAATTTTAGCGTGGGTATCGTAAAAAAGTTTGGATTTGGTTTCTGTCATATTAGTCCGAAAATTCATAGATAATTTCATTATCTTGAGCTAGCCCCAAGGTTTCTCTGGCAGAGCGTTCTTGAAAAGCGCGTTCTTTTTTCATTTTTTGAACGTCACTGCTTAACTTAATATTGTCTTTGTCAAAGAATTTCTTTTTGGCTTCTAATTTATGAAGTTCTCTATTTAATTTATAAATTTTAAAAAGACCTCGTTCACCAAACACTGTAAAAAAGAGAGTAAGGGCAACAAATCCTCCAATCCACCATCGGAGTCTTTGCTTTAAAGCCTGGCTCATGGGGTTTTGGGTTCAGTGGCAATGGCGAGCCGTGTGAGTCCTGCAGATCGGGCATCATCCATAATTTTAACGACCCTTCCATGAGAGACATGTTGGTCGGCTTGGATAATGACTAAAAGTTCGGGATTTATTTTTGCTTCGTCGGCTAAACGTGCTTGAAGCTCCGTTTCAGAAACAGGCTTTTGATTTAAAATGAGAGATCCATTTTCGCCAATGACGATGGTTACATCTTTTTTGTCTCGTTGAATATCTGCTGCAGAAGATTTGGGTAGATCTACTTTAAATCCAGGAGCAGAAACAAAGGTCGTTGTCACCATGAAAAAGAGAACCAGCGTAAACATAATGTCGATGAGAGAAGTGATTTCAATGGTGGTTTGTTCTGAGTGTTCAGAGTCTTCGGTAAATTTCATTTTTAATCCTTGGCCAGAAAATCTGTCACTTTTAAAGCATAGCTTTCAATTTCAGTAATATAGGTTTTTACCTTTGCCACTAGATATCGGTTGGCCACAAGTGTGGGAATCGCAATAATAAGCCCTGCGATCGTCGTAATCAGAGCTTCTGCAATACCACCTGCTAAAGATTGGGCATTGCCCACCCCCTGAGCGGTAATGACATGAAAGACGCGAAGCATTCCCATAACCGTTCCTAAAAGTCCCAAAAGGGGAGAGATATGGGCAATAGTGGCTAGAGCCCCAATATTTTTACTTAAATCTAAAACCTCTTTTTTCCCCACTTCTTCAATGGATTCTTTGATACGGTCTCTGGTTTTTCCGTTGTGTTCAACTCCAGCCAATAAAATAGAGGCCAAGGTTGAAGAATCATTTTTACAGAGAACTTCAACTTCGGATACTTTCTTTTGTGAAAGGAGTTGATCGACAGAGGATTTAAGCTGATGAGGAATAATTTTATGGCGTCTTAATGAAACCAGTTTCTCTAAAAAAATAGCCAATGCGGCAATTGAACAAATAAGAAGAGGCCACATGACGGGCCCTCCTTCTATAAACCATTGAGGCATCATAATATTCTTTCTCCTTTTTACAATAATTCGTTATCGCTTGTCTAGCTTCCTGTGGCTGTGCGCTGCGTTTTTTGAACCTTACTGGGTTCTTCTACTGCTTTTTTCTCATGGTCTAAGAGAGCCAGATCAAAGACTTCTTCAATCGTGTCTACGAGTTTAAAGGTGATCTTTCGTTTAATTTCAGCCGGAATATCTTCAAGGTCATTTTTATTCTTGGCGGGAAGAATAATGATTTTTATTCCAGCTCGATAGGCCGCCAATACTTTTTCTTTAATACCTCCCACCGGCAAGATATGTCCTCGCAGTGTAATTTCTCCCGTCATGGCAACGTCTTTATTGACCGGTTTATTGGTCATCAAAGAAGCAATGGCTGTTGCAATGGTAGCCCCTGCGGAAGGACCATCTTTGGGAACGGCTGCGGCCGGGAAGTGAACGTGAAGCATGGCATTAAATTGATCGGGATTAATTCCTAGCTGTGCCGCTTTAGACTGAACATAGCTTAAGGCTGCCTGTACTGATTCTCGCATGACTTCTCCCAACTGGCCGGTGAGTTTAATACCTTCTCTACCCGGAATTTTGGTGGTTTCAATTTGAAGAAGGACCCCTCCAATGTGGGTCCACGCCAATCCTTGCGCAACCCCAACTTCACTTTTTTGTAGTGCTTCATCTTCCAAGAACTTCTTAGGCCCTAAGTATTTTTCAATGCTATTGGCTTTAATTTGGAAGGGGCCTGCTTGACCCTCAGCAATTTCTTTTGCCACTTTTCTACAAATGTGCGCGACTTCTCTTTCTAAGTTTCGAACACCCGCTTCACGGGTAAAGCCTTTCACAATTTCTTTTAACGCTTCTTCGGTAAAGTGAATTTGCTCTGCTTTTAACCCATGATCTTTAATTTGCCGAGGGATTTGGTGATGTAGGGCGATCACAATTTTTTCTTCCAGTGTATAGCCCGGGATTTTAATGACTTCCATCCTGTCTTTTAAAGGTTCAGGGATAGGATCTAAAAGGTTAGCCGTAGTGATAAACATAACCTGACTTAAATCGAAGTTGGCTTCAATATAATTATCCCTAAACGAGAAGTTTTGGGCTGGATCTAACACTTCGAGTAATGCAGAAGAAGGATCTCCTCGTTCACTACTAATTTTATCCACTTCATCAATCATAAAGAGAGGATTATTGCTGCCTGCTTTTTTAATGCCTTGAATGATCCGGCCGGGGAGGGCACCCACATAGGTTCGTCTGTGGCCTCGAATTTCAGCTTCGTCACGAACTCCTCCCAAAGAAATCCGAACAAATTTTCGTCCTAAAGCTCTGGCAATGGATTGTCCCAAAGAGGTTTTCCCAACACCTGGAGGTCCCACCAAACATAAAATAGGACCTTTTAAGTCTTTTTTAAGTTTTAAAACGGCCAAATATTCCAAGATTCTTTCTTTAACGGTCCCTAAACCATGATGATCTTCATCTAAGATTTTTTTGGCTTCTGCGATATTTAAATTATCACTGGTTCCTTCACCCCAGGGAAGATCAATGAGCCAATCCAAGTAAGTGCGGATCACATGATAATCAGCGGCATTGGTAGAGAGCCGTTCGAGCCTAGACATTTCTTTTGTAACAATTTCTTTAACTTCTTTTGAGAATTTTTTAGTTCTGATTTTTTGTTTAAGCTCATAAAGATCCGTATTGGATTGATCATCTTCACCCAGTTCTTTTTTAATTTCTTCCAGCTGTCGTCTTAAATAATACTCTCGTTGTGAGCGCTCCATTTCTTGCTTGGCTTTAGACTGAATATCGCCTTCTACTTTTGAAAACTCGATTTCTTTATTTAAGAGTTCAATAATTCTTTTAATCCGAGCTTTTACATCAACCGACTCTAAAATTTGCTGCTTTTCTTCAATCTTAAAATTCACATAAGAAGCAATAAGATCGGCAATGACACTCGGCCCCTCATCGATATTCATCTCTACAATTCGAATAATTTCTTCACTGTAGCGAGGATTTCCGGTGACAAAGCGGTTAAAAAGCTCAATTAAGTTTTCCAAAAGTACTTTGGTTTCAAGATCATTTTGTTCTTTTTCGGCGACCTCTGTAATTTCAGCTGAAAGGTAAGGATCTTCTTGAGTATATTTTTTAACCCGAATTCGACAAATTCCTTGGAGCACAATTTGAGAAGAGTCTTCTGCCAAATCGACTTTATTTACAATTTTTGCGGCTACTCCATATTCGTGGAGATCCTTAGGGGAGGGATCTGCATTAGAAGGATCTTTGGGAGCAACCAAGGCAATAATATTGTCTGTATTTTTAATGGATCTTAAAAGCTTAATATTTTTTTCTCTTCGTACCAGAAGCTGAACGATGGCAAATGGGAATACCACCACACTTAAAATCGGCAGAACTGGCAATTCCCCTGGGATGGTAGTAGCTCTAACTGTCGTTTTTTGCTTGGACATGACTGCCTCCCTTCTTTACTCATCTTATCGGTTAAGACGAAAAAAAAGATGAGAGGGTTTAGAAAAAAGATTTATTAAGTTTAGTGAGTAGCGCCTGGATTAGGATTTTCCTGAGGAAATTCAATGGGTTGCTGAACTGCTTCAATGCTTATATAAGTAGTTATAGAAGTAATATCCAGAGGACTTAAGGTCTCTAAATGAAGCTCTAGGAGCTTTGCCTGAACTTCCGGAAGGTCTAAGGTTGAGCTAAAAAGTTCATGGGCCAAAGCATCGGTATCCACACTTTCATATTCTAAAATTTCTTGTTTCTCAGATTTTTGTTTTTTCCCATGTTTTAACTCGGGTCTAAGTTGTCTTAGTTCTTTGTAATATTGATCGATAAATTCCATTCTCCACTCATGGTCTTTTAACGCCACCCGATAAAGAGGGTGTGACATTTCACGATGTTGAAAGAGGGCTCCAATCTGAGGTTTATAGCCATAAAGTCTTTTAATATCTTGTGAGTGGTCGTCGGATTGATAGGCTTCCACTTCTCCTTTATTTAAGGGGGCAGTAATTCTTACCAGAGGATATTCTTTTTGCAAGAGGGTTCCCTTTTCAGAAATTCGAGTAATAAACATCTTTCGGGCATTGTTATTATCGGGGACATAGATTTGAACCATCGTGTCAGCACTTTGATTTCGTTCTACGCGGATAGATAAAAGATCGCCAAAGCGTTCTTCATCATCTTTCAGTTCAATTTCAATAAAATCATGAATGGCAAAAGGTTTTAAAATTACTGTGTAGGGATCAGCTGTTGGGGTAGCATCTTTTTTAGCATCTATTTGAGGTGGTTGCACACTGGCCTGAGGAGAAGGTTGAGAGGCAGCCGGGGAATCTGTAGCAGACGTTTTCTTTTTGCCCTTGGTATCCATGGCGCACCCAACTGTCAGGGTTAAGATCAGTACCAAAAGTGCATGTAAAGTATATTTTTTCATAGTCACTCCTCTGTCATCCCCGACCTGATCGGGGATCTACCTATAAGAAAAAGCAAGGGGCGTGCCAATTTTGTGACAATTTTAAAGAAAAATGAAAAATCCTAAATAAAATTGATAACTATTTGAAATTAAAGAGATTTTTATTGAATTTAAGAGGAGATGTTTTTTTCTGTATCGATTCCTTTCTTTTCTTCAGTAACAATTTTTGTTATACACCTGACTTGAATATGTCACCGCTTCCGTTACAGGGAATTAAAGTACTGGATCTAAGCCATTTATTGCCGGGGCCTTTGTGCACTCTTATGCTTTCGGACTTGGGGGCAGAAGTCTTAAAAATCGAGCGGGGTCCTCATGGGGATTTTAACCGACTGATCCCTCCTTTTTATTATCAACACTTAAGTACATATTTCATGATGCTTAATCGAAATAAAAAAACACGAATCTTAAATTTAAAATCAGAAAAAGAAAAAAAAGTTTTTTTAAAACTGGTAAAAGAAGCAGATATTGTCGTTGAAAATTTTCGTCCAGGGGCTCTCGCCAAACTGGGTTTGGATTATAAGACGCTTTCTCGCATAAACCCAAAACTTATTTACTGTGCTATCTCAGGCTATGGCCAACAAGGTCCGTGGCGAAACATGGCAGGCCATGATTTAAATTATATTGCTTTAACCGGCATTTTAGAAACGGCCGGATTTCGTGGTCAAAAGCCTCCCATGCTTTCTACTCAATTGGCCGATATTGTGGGGGGAAGTTTATTACCAACCATTTCTATTTTAGCTGCGTTAGAACACAGACGAAAAACTCATAAAGGCATGTTTATTGATAGTGCCATGATGCCAGCAACGATGGTGCTTCTCATGATGGTTCTGGGAAAATTCTTTTTAACTGGGGAAGAACCTTATCAAGAAGAAGATCGCATGACTGGCCGTTACCCTAATTATGCTTTGTATCAAACCAAAGATAAAAGAGCCATGGCGTTGGCGGCCATAGAAGCAAAATTTTGGTACCGCTTTTGTGAACTCATTCATAAAGAAGAATTTAAATCATGGGTCCCCCTTACGGATGCACCCGGTTTTCCTACAGCTTCTTTAGCCAATGCATCAGATCAAAAACTAAAACGTATGAAGAGAAAACTTGGACTTGTTTTTAAAACCAAAACACAAAAAGAATGGATTCGACTTTTTAAATCTGAGCCTGATGTCTGTTGTACCCCGGTCAATAATTTTAAAGAAGCCTTAGAGCTTTTAACCTTTTTAGGGAGAAAAGATTTTTTTATGCTTAAAAATACAAAAGGGCAGGCTATCCCCCAAATGCTTTTTCCTTTTGGGAATTCCTCTCTTCATCGAAAAAAACACACTTTCCCACCCCGACTAGACAAGTAAAAATAGCGTGGTATAATTTTCTTAAGTGTTAAAAAAGTCTTAGTGTGGAAATAGTACGTTTAATGAAAAAGGGGGACTTTATGAAATCTTATTCCATATGGCTTGTTTCTGTGTGTACATTGGTCTTTGCATTATCTATCTTTAGTTACAAGGCTGATTCTCAAATGAAAAGAGACGAAGAAACAGCCAAAGAAGTGGATAAGATTAATCCCATGAAACCTGCCGGCGAGGCAACCAAAGCCGTTATCGACAATACCGTTAATAAAGTCTTACCTGTTGAAATTCCCACAGACTCAAAACTTGTTCAAGATGAAAAAGCATGTTATGAAACCTGTAAGCAAGAAAAAGATAAAATGTTGAAAAGCGCTTCAACAGAAGTAGACAAAGGACGAACATGGGCACAGTATCATCGCTGCAAAAGTGATTGTCCTGAAAAAGTAGCCAACAAAAACCGGGAAGTCGAAAGAGGCGTTTTTAACGAAGAACGCTATCCTGCAGGCTCTGCTATAGGGAAGTAAGTTAATTTTGTCATTCCCCGACTTGATCGGGGAATCCATTCTAAAGCGAAATAAGCTTTTCGCACTCTTCTTTAAGCGCCTTGAGCTTAAGCTCAAGACGGGTAAGATATAAGCTTACTTCTTCCAGAAAATCGGTTTGATCTGAAGACTGGTCGTATATTTTTTTAACCTCTTCAGCCAACCACTTTTCCCCTGAGGCTAAAACATGCTGCAAGAAAGCTTTGGCATCCTCTTCATTAACATTTTTAGTCGTCATAAGTGAAATGTTAGCGCAATCTTTTCTCTCATGCAATTTTAATGTTGAAAGTGTTGCGGTGAAAAAACTTCATGGTAAAATATAAAGTATGTCATCCCTGCGAAGGCAGGGATCCAGAATTTCTACGGAGGAACGTGGTATGAAAAAAATTCTATTCTTTGCCTTAGCCATAGGGGTCATTTTTTCAGGATGTGATAAAGGAGGAGGAGGCGGAGGAACCGGAGGTTCTACTTCAAGCCAAAGTATTACCGGCCATACGGGAGATGCCGAGCATTTTCGAATTTCAGAAGAAGTAAAATATACCCGAGATGTCGCAAGAACCAACATTGCTCGATTTACAGTTACTTTTACGCAAGCGCTCAAAGCCAATGGTTTGGCAGATGTCATGGCGGGATCAGCCGCTAAAAAATCTCTTTTATATTTAGAAACCGCTTTTTTAAAAGATACCGTCTATGCACCACTTAAAGCGGGTGGGAAAACCTATCAAGAAATTAAACAGGTGTATTCTTGGAAACACAGTAGCCAAAATGGAAAGCAAGTCATTGGGGCCATCAGTCTTTGGGGGATTGCAGATAAAAATGCTCCCGATGTCAGAGAACCCATTGCACTTCCAGATCAGATTAAAATCAACATCAATAGCGAATCTATTCCCTTGGTGTTAGATGATTCTGGACATGCCGGCTATGCTGATGCAAACACGCTGGTCAGAAATCTCACCAGTGGTCTATAGAATTGTGAGCTAAACGATGAAGAAATTAACTTTAGTTGCCCTGATTCTTTCTTCTCTAATGTGGATACACTGTACCCCAAGTGGTCCAGAAACGACAAATAAGCAGGGCAATATCCCTTCCTCGACCGGGGGAGGAGGGAGCAATCCGCCACCAGTAGGTGATACCGTACAGCCTCCCCCTAGTACAGGAGGAGGTGATACGACACAGCCACCACCCAGCGGTGATGGGGAAACAACAACCTCTCAAACAATTACAAAAATTCTTTTTGAAACCTCTTCTAATGACGCAACACGGACGCTTTCTACGATGGATCTTGATGGAACCCATATCTCTCCCTTGGCTATTCCGGGACATTCCTATATTACAGCTTCAGAACCCTCTCCCGATGGGAATTACATTGCTTTTGTTAGCACGAAAGAAAATGGAGGACAGATATGGATATGGAATCGCAAAACCTCTCAAACTACCCGTCTTACGGATATTGCCCCAACCGATTATTTTATTTGTAGTGTTTCTTCAGCCACCAATCATGTATTGGATCACTGTCTCAGTTGGTCTGCAGATAGCACTGAAATTGTTTTTAGTGTGGGATGGGGTCTTAACCATAATAGACAAATTTATAAAGCCAACATCAATCAGCCTTTAATCCCACAAAAACTTTCTCTTGTGAAAACTCCAGACAATATCGAACCATTTTTTTCTCCAAAGCTTAATACCAAACGTATTGCTTACGTTGGGCTTAATAATGTTGGATCAAAAAGCTTTCTTTTTTCATTCAACGAGCAAAATCAAGAGCAGCAGTTTACCTCAAATGCCAATGAATATATTCGAAATCCCAATTGGTCCCCAGATGGGAATAAATTGGCTTATGTTTCTCAACGCTTTGATTTATCAAATCCCAAGGATCACAAAGTAGTATGGATGAATTTAGAACCTGATGCCGTTGGGGTTACTGGCATCATTACGCAAATTGGAAGCAGTAGAACTCAGGTATATGATAAGCATCCTCTCTGGTCTCCGGATAGTACTAAAATTTTATTTTTAAGTTACGATGAAGCCAGTGAAAGGAATCAAATTTATTATTATGACATTATGAGTAAAAGATTGATTTTCGTTATAAACAGTGGCACAGAATTTATAGGAGATAATAGCACAACAAAAGTCTATGGTGATCTTTGCTGGTTAAATAATGACGAAATTGTCTATGCATCGGCTGTATCAAGCTATGCAGTCATTGACGGTGAAGATAATTATTCTCAAAGCCATGCACAGCTATTTTCCACAACTATTAATTCACCTCATCCTAAACAACTGACAACCATAGGCGAAAACACACATCCCACGCTTTGGCGTTATACATCACCATAAATATTTCTCATTTACTTCAGTAGATAAAATCGATACATATAAAAGATAATGACCGATTATCAAATCATGCTTTTGGACCAATGGATGAGGATTCGAGATCTAAGAAATCAGGCCACACATGAATATTCAGAAAAGGAACTAGAACCTTATTTACAAGAGATCAAAGATTTAATCCCTAGTGTATTGGCTATTGAAAAAATTCTCTAATGCGCCTCATTGAATCAGAAATAAATGCAATAATTGAATCCTGCGAAGATATTTTTAAAAAAAATAATGTCGGATTAACAGGAATTTCTCTATGCTTATTTGGCAGCAGAACTGATGATGCTCTTAAAGGAGGAGATATAGATTTACTCCTTCGCGTTTCGAAAAAAATACTAGAGAAAATTAAAAAATTAAAGTTGGATATTTCTCGTGAAATTAAAAATCGTATTGGAGAACAAAAAATCGATATTTTAATCATAGATCAAGATCCGCCCAAAGATGCTTTTCACCGTCTTGCCATTGAACACGCCATTATTTTAAAAGAGTGGTGATTGACTCTAATGAAACCGTTTTAGTTCTCTTTTCAAAAGTTCAAGAGTAACATCATTATTAGGAGAAGGGTGTTTTGAAAGTTCTTCTTCTAGGCTGAGAGCCAGGCGGAGATTGTCTTCTTGGATAGAATCTAATTGACGTAGTTGCCTCAGTACAAACCATTGCTGTCTATGGTGATTAAAAGAAAAATCATCTTGAGCATCTGGAAATAGCTGAAAAGACGCTCTTAAAATTTCTAGAAGGTGAGGAGATGATTGCTGCGGGGATAAAGTAGACGTGTAAAGGGTGGTCGTGACCTCGTCTTGTAGTCTTTTATGGGGTGTGGAAAGAAGACTTATGATGCGTGGCCAAGATTCCACATCATTTTTGAGAGCTCCTGCAGAAGTTATTTTTATATCTATATCCGAACTATCTAAAAAAGGACGAAGGAGTGGCCAATTTTGAGAATTGTTCCCCAGCCCTCGAATGGCCCCCACTTTTAAATGAATGTTATCCCCATTTAAATAAGTCATCACAAATTCTTTTTGAGAGGGGAGATGAGCGAGCGATTCTACAATTTGGCTCTTTAACCACAGGTGAGAGAGCTGTGCTTTTAAATTTCTTTGCGTGGCCGGTTCAAATGTTTTTGGACCGTTGTAGCGATCTTCGAGAATGGCATGTCCTAACTCAGCAGAACCTTCGTGAGAAGATAGCGCAATTACCAATTCTTGGAGTTCTCTGGTTTCCACAGCATGAAGATAAGGAGAGAAAAATTTAGGAGTATAGCCATCTAATCGGTTTTTTAAGAGAGGGTAAAATTCTTCTCCAAATTCATTGGCATGTTGAATAGCGATTGTTTTAAATTGGATCATTTTTGGATTCAGTGGAGCAGGATCTTCTTTTTCTAAAAGGGTTTTAACAATATTTTTATAAATCTGGGGGTATTGATTTTTTGTCCATTCAAGAAGTTTATTTAAGTCATCGGGATCAGAATCTTCTTTGTCTAAATAATATTGGATTAAAACCTCGGTGGCTTCTTCTATGGATAAATCTTTGATGAATGGCTTTACCCAATTAAAGGCCTGTTCTTCCAATTCTAAAAATGGGCCTTGAGAAGGAGAACATTTCTCGGCATAGGCAGTTACTTCCAAAAATAAAAAGCTGCTGATGAGCCCTAGGAAGAGGATTTTTTTCATCTCACTCTCTTATCGGATGACAAAAGAAATCTCTTAAGCTCTCATCCAATTTTAATGATTTTAAAAGTTGTTATTGAAGATTATGGCAGATGTAAAAGCCAGCGGTCAGCACTGATTAAAGATAAATTTCCTTGTTTTTTGTAAATATCACTTTTTAAAATAAGCTGAATGCCAGGAATTCCTAAAGAATTTGAAAAATGAATTAAGCTTTCAGACAGAGATGTTTCTGCCAATTTTGCTTCAATTAAAAACCAGGGTTTTTGATCTTTGGTGATTAAAAAATCCACTTCTCTTCGATCTCGATCCCGGATGAAATTTAAAGAAAGATTGGCCTCTCCTAAATCATTCCAAAGCTGAATAGCCTTCCATAAGTGACTTGCAATAAAATTTTCAAATCGAGCACTTTCGTCTTGAATTTGTGACCAATCATAAAAATAAAATTTAGGTTGTTTTTGTATTGCACGATGAATTTTTTTAGAATAGGGCAAAATTTTAAAAACAATATATAAGCTTTGAAACATATTCATCCAGGTTTGGATAGTGGGAGGGGAAACCCGAATATCTTCAGATAAGGCATTATAACTAAAAAGAGAACCGATACGGTCAGGAAGCAATAAAAGCAGTTGTTCAATGAGACTAATGAGTTGAATATGAGTAAGTTCTCTTAATTCTTCTCGAACCAACAAGGCTCTTCTCATATTAGACCACCTCAAATGTTCCTGCGCCGATTGGGATTTAAAGGGTTCTGGAAATCCACCAAAAGTCAGTAGTTCGGGTATGCCAGCGGCCTTAGGGGCTAGCTGATGAATATCTGATAACAGAGGCACCATGAAAGAGGAGGAGAGCTCACCACAAGTTAAAGGATGAAGATGGTAGAGGTAATATCGTCCAAATAAACTATCTCCCGATTTTTGAAATACATCCAATCGAGCACTGCCCGTAAGAAGAACATGCAATGTTTCATGATATTTATCATAAACACCCTTGATATGCTGTTTCCATCTTTTAAATTTATGAAACTCATCTAAGCAAACCCAGGATTCATGTACATATTCTCTTTTTAAGATTTTTGGGCGATCATCATCATCATCATAAGAAAGTCGTATGCCTTTTAACTGCTTCATGATTTCATTGGCCAAAGTGGTTTTACCCACTTGCCTGGGGCCAGCTAAAAATACAAATTTTTTATTTAAATCTTTTAATAGTGCTTCTTCAATATTTCGCTTTATCGCAGACATAAATACAATTTAACATTTGGCATGCCAAATGTAAAGCCATATTTATATTTGGAATTCATAAATATTCTCATCTAATTTTAATGTTATGAAAAATTTATTTTTTCTTATAAAGATTGCATAGTGATATAAATATTTGACATTATAATAACATATATTTATACTACTTATATGGCTCATCAACGAAAAAGACATGCACTAGAGCATATATGTAAATTGGGCTCTTTTTGGCCTGTAGTGGGGCTCTTAGGCTTAAGACAAGTAGGAAAAACAACCTTATTTAGGGATATTTTAGGTTTAAAAAACTTTGTGAGTTTTGATGATGAAGAAGTATTGGAAGATGCAAAACAGTCATCCAAAAACCTTCTATCGCGGCTTCATACTCCTGTTATCATTGATGAAGCTCAGAAAGTTGCTTCTATTTTTGATGCCATTAAGTTCAGAGTGGATCAAAAGAAAATTCCAGGACAATACTATTTAACCGGCTCAGCAACATTTAGTTCAAAAGGTAACATCCGGGAATCTTTAACAGGTAGAATAGGGTGCCTTAAGCTTTTTCCTTTTACATTAGCGGAAACCCATCAAATTCCTTTTGAAAAAAAAAGATGCTCTTTGTTTCATTCGGAAATGCCCAGATTTAAAATGGACGATGTTTCTCAAGTACTTTCTTCAGGCGGACTTCCTGTGCCCCTGTTTACAAGAGATCTAGAGCAACGCAAACTCTATTTTAATAGCTGGCTAGATACAACCATCATGCGAGATGTAGCTCGGGTATATGGTAAAGGATACGATCCCGATGTTAGTTGGTCAATTTTAAGACAAATGAAGACTATTCTTCAAAATGGGGAATGGATAAATTTACGTTCTTTTAAACAAAATTCTAGAATTTTAAGAAAATATTTGTCTTCGTTTGAAGATATTTTTCTGGTTCAAAGAATCCCTTGTCATGAAGAGGGGATGGGAGAGGATTTATGGATTTTTTCAGATTCGGGAATTGCAAGACATCTTCTGGAATCCGAAATTGGGCAAGGTCCCCATCTTTCTTTAGGTAGAATTTTTATTTTTAAAGAAATTCTTGCAAATTTTGAATATGCTGGGCTGCCTATTCATCCAGCTTATTATAAAAGTAGGCATGGAACTCCTGTAGATCTGATTGGAGAAAATGTGGCGATTAAAATTACTGTGGAAACCAAAAGTGGCTTAAGTTATGAGGAACGTTCTTTAGCAGGCGCCATGAAGAAGTTAAAATTACCGTATGGACTTTTAGTGGCCCCCGTTGATATCATGGAATGTCCACGAAAAGGCATTACGGTTGTTCCTTGGACATTCTGGTCGTAGTTTTGTTTTTATAAATAATATCGAGTTTTATGGTGTTATCTTCTATACGAATGTTCTCAAATCGAATGCCTGCCAAAACATCTTCGTAAAAAGTCACCTGCTTAGAGCCAGGGAAAGGATCGCTTGTATCTCCAAAATTTTCATGCGTAGGAGGGGTTGGATTTTTTCCTAAATCAGTCCCATGGTCTAAATCATCGCGACCATCTGCTTGAATCAACTTAAATCCTTTCCAAATTAAAAGCCCATGCCCAAGATGGTTTTTTGAAAAACCAATAGCTGAGCGATATTCTAAATAAAAATCATCCTCTAAGGCATTTTTGACAACCACAATATCTCCTGATGTTTCAATAGGACGTAAAATAATACTTGAAACAGTCGATGTATTTACATACTGGAAATTTCCCCATCCAATGATTTCTTTACTTTTGGGCTCAAAATGAGAAGGGTGGCGAAACATGTCTCCCGTTGGTATTTGATTATGCACACCCCATGCCCCCAATCCCATAATACCCCACATTCCGATGCCGTAGTGACCATGGTGATGATCGCCATAAAGGTCTGGTAAATTAAAATACTGGTGTCCGGCTTCGTGTAAATAATAGCCTATTGGAACATGGTTTCCATAAATCCAAGAACCTTGCGATTGTAAAATAGCTGTATGATCTGCTTTTGGAAAATTCATAAAGGCACATGGGGCTTCCATATTGCTACGGCTTCTTACGCGACCAGAATGAAGAATGAATAAGTGATCAATTTTACCATTGGCGTCAGAATCGTATGAAGACGCCTTAATATCGGAAGAAAAAAGCCGCCAGGCTTCCTGAGCGATTGTATTTAACTGACACGAAGAAAGTTCTTCCCATTTCAAAGTTGAAGAACGCCATGGCATCACCTCACCCGAAATAGTATAGGTGGTGCTTGAGTTTTCATGGAAAAATTGCTTAAGACTTAAGGATTCACCAAAAAAGGCATTTTCTACGTCAGAAACATTTATATTTGAAGGTCGATCACGCCATTCAAGGAGAAGCACAAGTGCTCGAGTCTGATTTTTCCAAGGATGCAACTCATCTTTTGGTGTCTCTCCAAAAGCAAGAGAG